>FZPS01000009.1_pt36 | contig 97130 bp, 93 predicted proteins | sample 1817821 | NCBI WGS metagenome assembly FZPS01 (sample SAMEA104158645, study PRJEB21678) | metagenome | place: Germany | collected 2015-04-21
ACAGGATTAGGAGCAGCCATATCAAAGTAGAACTCCATAATCTGGCGCTCTCCGATTTTGGACACATCTGCTCCTAAAGCCGAGCCATAAAGATTTTCCATTTTCTGCGCCAAAGCCAGTCTGGTTGGATGGGCTTGGGTTCCCTGTACCAGGAGCATGGGTATCAGCGCATTCGCAGCCGCTGTTTCAGCCTGCAAGCTGTCCTGAATAAACACCTTGACCGTTACAGTTGTAAATTTATCGGTTTCATATAAATATAGATTGATTCCGTCAGCAATTTGATGCCGGACAAAATCCACAAGCATCCCTCCGTGACATTAATTCCTACTTGTTTGGTAGTTTGCCCATTCCGGCAGTTATTTCTGCAAAGCTGATTCGTGTTTGTTCCAGCTGCCTGCAGTCATAAGGGCAGTGAGCACAGTTTTCTGCGGCCGGGAAGGCCTCTGCCTCTAATCTCTCGCTCTTTTGAATGCGGCAGCAGGCATCAAGCAGCCACCGCTCCGTTGCGGCTGTATCTAAAGAATCCGCTGAAATCCAGTGGATGCGATCCGGGAATAAAAAATACAATCCCGCTCCAATTACCGCCTGTCCGGTCAGCTTTTCCAAAGCCCAGGCGTAAATCCGCAGCTGCATCCCATAAGAAGCAGCTGTTTCCTCTACTTGGTCCGGTGCGATATGATTTGTTTTTAGATCCATAATCTTAAGTCCGCTGTCAGTATAGATAACCTGGTCGATCATCCCAGTAATCAAGAATTGGTCCAAGGGCACCGCAAACTCAACCTCATGGTCAACTTTCATGCGCTGGCTTTCCTGGAAATAATCGCTGTTGAGATAGCGGTCAACAATCTCCTCCAGTTCCTGCCGCTCGGATTGACTGACAGTAATTCCCTCCATAGCTATCGCCCAATCGAGCAGCTGATTCGGATCAGGATCGGTGTGGAGATGCTCACAAACCCGGTGGACAATGTTCCCCCGCTGCAGCGGATCTAAACCGCTGGAAACAGTGGTACTCGGTCCAAAAGCCCCCAATTCCGGCACCCGCAGCAGATAGCGGTAGTAGTAGCGGCGAGGACAGAGCGAATAGATCATCAGGGATGTCGCGGAAAAACTGGCGGCCGTGTAATGCTCAGGCACTGCCGCTGAGCTTACGGTTTTGGCAATCGGCGCTTCGGCGGCAGCTGCTGTTTCCTCAGCCAACTCCAGCGGGGCATCAAGGTCAGGTACTAGCTGGAATAGATGCGGCTCTATCTGCTCTAATCCTAACAACAGCCACTCCCACCAAGAACCTAGTTGTTCTAAAGGCTTGCCCAGATTATAATCTTCTTCGGTACCAATCCCGCAGAGCACCAGCTGTTCTTCAGCCCGCGTCACCGCTACATAGAGAAGACGCTTGGCCTCGGCAACGGCTTCTTCTCTTAATACTGCCTTGATCTGCTGGTGGAGACTAGTATCTTTAATAGTCATTCCCCAATCCAGATGATAATGGAGCCTGCCCCGCTCAGTCCTTACAGCCTGGCCGGCGAGATCCGGAAGAATCACAACCGGGAACTCCAAACCCTTGGAGCCATGGATGGTCATAATTGTAACCACATCGGCAGTCTCGCTGTCAAGGCGGGCTTCGCCCTCCCGCCCCTGCTGCTCAATCAGCTGATCAATATAATGCAGCTGTTCCTTAAAGGAAACATAGCTTTTAGCCCACAGCTGCCAGCTGGTCTCCTGCAGTTTTCTGATATTAGCCAGCCGCTGCTCTCCCATGGGCAGTGCCAAAGTATGGGCGCAGAAGTCTGTCGCAGTTAAAAGCTTGTCCAAAAACTCCGGAGCAGGCAGCATCGCTAACTCTCGCTGCAGCTCAGGATAGAGCCGATGAGCATCCTCAATTTTGCCTAAATCTTCAGGTTCAATTAGTTCGAGTCTGCCGTTACGATACCAGTACAGTGCTTCATCTGAAACTGCAAAAAATGGAGAGCGCAGAACACAAACCATACTTACTTCATCCGCTGAATCCTGCAGCCACTTAATAAAGCTGATAATGTCCTGAATTTCGGGTTTTTGGTAAAATCCCCGCCCTGACAAGTTTACAAAAGGTATCTGATATCTGTGCAGCTCGCGCTCATAAATTCCCACATGGGTCGTGGTGCTGAACAAAAGAGTAATATCGCGATAGCTGTAATCTCCCTCGGATACCAGCTTCCGGATATACCGGGCAATCTGCTCTGCTTCCACTGCCCGGGATTCAATCAGAGTTTCACTTATCGGTGTTTGGATAAGGCTTACCAGCGGTGTATTTGTTCGATCCCGCTTGGGATTTGCCGCTGCGAAGTTCATGCCGCCTGCGGCAAAAACCTGCTCAAAAAACTGATTTGAGAAAGCAATCAGCTCTGGGCGGGAGCGGAAATTATCGCCTAGAGTTATTTCTCTGCCCCCGTTGGCAGCAATCTCCTGCTGCAGTTCCATAAAGACTTCTACTTGCGCACCGCGGAAGCGGTAGATCGACTGCTTCGGATCTCCCACAACAAACAGCTTTGTATTGGGATTGTCGGTAAGCCGGGCGATAATCCGCTTCTGCACCGGGTTGATATCCTGGGCTTCATCAACCATCACATGGCGGAACTGATAAATTTGATCAATCTCTGAGCTGGATAAAAGCTTCTCAGCAAGCCGCTCTAGATCGTTATAATCTAGTATGCCCAGCTCTTTCTTGCGCCGCTGATATTCCTGATCAACAGCGGTTAACAGCGCTCCTAGTTTCAGGAGAATCTGATTTGCTTCCAAATCATAAAGCCGCTGTCCCAGTAAACTGCAGAGCTCCCGCAGTTCCTGAACTTCAGCTTTGAGATCTTTAGCCCAGCTGCCGCCAAACAGGCGGGCTAATTCCGCCAGCAGCTCCTGCTCACTCCGGACTGGTTCCGCTAGATTTGCCCTGTAGTCGCTGAACAGCCTCCTAATCTCAGCGGTTGTTTTCTGCTTGCTCTCAGACAGCTTAATCTCCGCCAAACCTTCCAACCAAGCGGGTATCCGCATCAAAAGTTCGCCGCGGAGGAAAACAATCTCAGAATTCAGTTCATCTGACTGATCCTGATAAGCAAAACTGCGCTCACCCTTGCTGACAATCCGCTCATAGATTTCCACCAGATCGTCGATAAACGCGCTTGTCTGGCGGTAGCTCTCAGCTAAAGCAGATATTTCCGAATCCTGATCTGCCCGGGCAGATGCAACCTGCTCCTCAACAACCTGGTAGAGCAAGCCCCGGCTTTCCCACTCCTCTGCCATCCGAAACCGCGGATCAACTTCTGCCTGACGGGGATGATCCGCCACCAGCCGCTGGCAGAATGAGTGAATAGTAGAGATCCGGGCTTGATTAAACTCATTCAGCAGGCTTGGGGGCAGATTAGAAGCAGCAATACCCGCCCGGATCCGCTCTTTCATTTCCAAAGCTGCTTTGCGGGTAAAGGTAATTGCTAAAATTTCACTGATCTTAACACCCTGGCTCAGCAGATAGAGATAGCGCTCCACTAAAACCCTAGTTTTACCCGAACCGGCGCCTGCAGTTACCGCGGCATGCCGGTCAATCGTCATGATTGCTTCCCGCTGCTGTTCTGTTGGTGTATGAGCCATAGCCCTACTCCTTTCGACAAATTGCCCGATAGGGACAGAAACTGCAGACCCGATCGTTCACCGGCGCAACCGGAAAATATCCGCTGAGAATTTGCTCTAAGTACTTGCGCAGAGTCTTTTTAAACTCTTCGACCAGCTGATCCCATTCATCATCGGGAGTGATTCCCGAGTTGCGCCTAGTCAATCCCAATTTACGGTGGGTGCTGTCCCGCCACAGTCCTGTCCGAGAGCCAGTACGAATACTGTAGAAAGCGATGCCGTGGGCTTGTCCAGCAACCAATTCACCAGATGCCAGCAGGTAAACCTGAAGCTGGAGGTTTTCGCCTTTGATCACATCACGAACCGTAGGATTGGCACCTGTTTTGTAGTCATAAATTACAAAACCGCCGTCAGCATTGACATCAATGCGGTCAACAATTCCATTCAGCTTAATACTGCCAAAATCTGTAGTAATTATCAAATCAGAAAAGCGTTTTTCCAGATGAGTTGGGTAATAACCAGTCGATTCCACCAGCTCCACATCTTTTCTGTTAAAAGCAGTTACCATATCCAGGATCCGCCGCGTTAACGGCTGGTTGGCAGCTTTGAACTGTTCAGCCAGAATCTCGTCAATCGGGATCTGCCCTTTCTTTTCCCAATAAATCCGCAGCGTTTCGTGGATCAGATTCCCCTCTTCCAGCGGGGTTATTTCATCGCTCAGCATTTCCTCTTCTTCCAAACTATAAAGCTCACTGCAGAGAAAGCGGAACGGACAGCTGGCATAAATATTAAGCCTGGATACCGAAAGCGATTGATGCTTGTATTTGGCAGCAATATGATTCAGTATTTCAGAATCAGTAAGCATGCCGCTGCCCAAGCAAATGCTCTTGGGAGCCGGCAGAACAGCCTGGCTGTCGATATGGACAAACTGCTCCGGAAACACTTGAGAAGCGATGTTCATTCGAGCAGTGTGGTCTTCCTCTGAAAACGAAAGCTGCAGGTTCTCAGTGGATCGAAGCAGATGCTGATAAAGCTCCAAATCGCGGCTGGGCAGAGTCTGCCGGCTCAGCCAGTCCCGCTTAGGGGGTCTGGGAAAATTGGACTCGGTGATTCCAACCAAAAACAAGGTATGGTATCCCATCCCGACAGCCTGCGCTAAAGAGCTGACCATAATCTTCTGCAGAAAACTGCGGGGCTGCGGCAGAGCATAGCCTTGGGCGGCGCTGGTCCACATTTGGATAAACTGGGCTAGATTTACCGGCTGCTTAATCAAAGCTAAATCGGCCCCGATCTGCTGCAGTCCATGGTAGGACTGATGGAGCACAGCCCACTGCTGATGGTCAAGGGCGGGCCACTTATGCAGGGGAAAATGGACAAATACCTGTTCAAGACGCTGGAGATAATGTCGAACGGGATAGGAACCCGCTCCGGTCTTGAGCGATTCTAAAATCTGAAATACCTGCTGCCAGCCGGAGTATTCCTGTAGATATGCCTGCCACTGCTGTTTGGAGCGCAGGTTAGGTGGAGCCAGCTTCAGCGCCCGATGTTCCTGCTGATCAAGGGCAAAAGGAAGACCCCATCCCGGCGCTGTCAGCTGTTCCAAATCAGATTTCATCCAAACCGGCTGCATCAGCCGCAGCAGTGCCTGAACAGCTTTTCCCATAGGTGTATCGGCAAGCGCCACTGCCGGACGCTGCCAGGGAACTTTATACTCCTCAAAAATCGGAATGATCACCGCCAGGTAGGTTTCCAAGTCCGGCGAGATGACCGCTATTCTCTCTGGCTCCACTCCCTGCCTTAACAGCTCAACAATTGACTCAGCAATGTGCTCAATCTCCTCCACCGGTTTTCTAGCTGCCACAGCAGAAACTGCCGCTTCACTCGCGCTAAACTGGCAGTGATTCACTTTTTTACCTCGGCACACCGTCTCAATCAGGCGCTGTTCCAGCTTTGTCAGCTCACCCAAATAGTACAGATCAATCTGATCCACTTCCTGGTTCAAGCTGGACTGAGGCCAGTACTTCACTGCCTCCTCAAGCTGCTGCGCTTGATCCAAGACACCTAGAGCAGCCAACTTCTCACGATACAACGTGAACAGCAGGATCAGCTCACTTTGTTCACGCTCAGTAACCATATCCATGCTGACCTCACCCGAACTGTACCGATAAAACAACCTGTGTAAATCAGCAATAAAACCGGGAAAATTAACCATACCCACAAAATACTCGAGCATGCTTTCGGCCTCCCAGACCGCTTCCCACACAGCGATTTGCTCCAAAAATAGGCTGTCGCGGTAGGGATGGCCCTGCTCTTTTAACAGGTGGGCAACAAGCTCCTTAATAGAAAATGGCAGCAAATCGCTGTGCGCATGCAGAGCGGATTGGCGCCATTTTCTTGATAACTGCTGATGTGGAACAAGCGATAAAACTGCCACCGTCTTCACTCCATTTCTCTTGGCAGACAAAACTGCTGCAGAACATGGGCAACCCCATCTTCATCATTTGTCGGTGCAATATAATCAGCTGCCTGCTTAACCGGTACTGGGGCATTACCCATGGCAGCGCCAAGCCCGGCAGCTTCAATTAAAGCAAGATCATTATAATCATCACCAATTGCTAAAACACGGCTGAAATCTAAATCAAGCTGCTTGAGGATGTACTCAACTCCCGATTTTTTCGAGCAGTCCCGGCAGATAAAATCTACTCCAATATAGTTATCTGACCGGTAAACAATGAGATTGGCAGCTGAGCCGTAGCGTTCCTGCCAGTCGTCAAGCAGCGGATTCAGCTGATAATCTTGACCTAATACCGCGATCTTGATGGGATTTGATTTCAAATCAAGCTTGCTGACAAGCTCAACTTGATCATCGATAAATGTCAGAAATTCCGTTCGATGCTGGGAGAACTGTTCTAACAGCAAACCCATCTCACCCTGATCCTCACCGCGGTAGACTAAAAACGGGATATTGAGGTGCAACAGCTCGTCTATTACTTGATTTGCCACTGACAGCGAAATCCCTTGTTTGGAAACAACTGCGCCTGATTCCGGGTTCACTACCACAGCTCCATTGTGGGCAACAACGGGTATATCAATCTCTAGAGTTCGGGCCCATGGCAGGGTGCGGCAGATCCGCCGCCCGGTGGCCAGAGTCACTTTTATTCCCCGAGCTTTAACAGCTGCAATACTGCGTCTAACCGTTACTGGAAGCTCACCGTCTGTAGACAGCATTGTCCCGTCAAGATCTAGTACCGCTAATTGATACTGCATCTGCATTTATATCCCCTCCAGTCCCTCTATTTTACCGTATTTAATGTTAATTTCCTAGTTCCGAAGATTTAACTAAAAGCTAACCCAAATCACGTTGCCTTTTGTCCCAAATTGTGTGATACTGTTCACAGGCATGCCAAAGGAGGTTTGCGTCGTGATTTATATGTTGGACACGGCAAATGTAAAAGAAATCGAACGGCTTTACGATCTGTATCCCATTGATGGGGTAACTACCAATCCATCGATCATTGCTGCTGAACAGAAGCCGCTCCGCGCTCAACTGCTGGAAATCCGCAGTGTGATCGGCGAAGATGCAATGCTGCATGTGCAGCCGATCAGCAACAAGGCAGAAGACATCGTTGCCGAAGCTTTGGAGTATAGGGATCTGGTCAAAGGCAATTTTTATGCAAAGGTACCAGTAACTCCCCAAGGAATTAAAGCAATGCAGATGCTGAAGAACATCGGTATTAGAGTCACAGCAACAGCTATCTTCACTCAACAGCAGGCACTGATTGCCGCCAAAGCGGGAGCAGATTTTGTTGCTCCATACGTTAACCGCCTTGACAACATCTCATCAGATGGTATTGGGGTAGTTGCTGACATCATGAAGTTTATCAATGCATATGGATATCCTACCAAGGTACTGGCAGCTAGCTTTAAGAACGTTGAACAAGTTCACAGAGTAAGTCTCCTCGGTTCCCATTCGGCAACTATTGCTCCGGAACTGTTTGAAGCTCTGCTGTATCACCCGTTAACCGAACGAGCTGTTTGGGATTTTTACCACGACGGAGTTCCATATTACGATGAGCTTTTAATTGGCGAAGAATCTGCAGAGTAATTCAAAAACCTCTCATGCTAAGCATCGAGAGGTTTTTTATATATCGGAACGCTAAAATGGTCAGAAGCAATCAGGGTGTTGGGAAAAATTCTCTTTGCTTCCCCCTGCAGCTGCTCAGATTCTCTTCGGTAGCGGGAACTGACATGGGTAAGGATTAACTGGCCAACTTCAGCCCGCTTAGCAACTTCCGCTGCTTGAGCAGTAGTAGCATGAAAATAAGCATAAGCTTTTTCGCCGGAATCGGCAGCAAAGGTTGCTTCATGAACCAATACATCTGCACCCGCTGCCAAATCCACTGCCGCCTGGCAGTAGCGGCTGTCGCCGATAATTACCAGTTTTCTCCCCGGCTGAGGCGGTCCGATAAAATCCCGACCCTCAAGAATCTCACCGTTCGGCAGGATAACGGTTTCGCCGTTTTTTAATCTGCCGTAAATTGGACCGGAGGGAATATTCAGAGCTTTAAGTTTTTCCACCAGCAGCCTGCCCGGTCGGTCCGGTTCCTCGATCCGGTATCCATACGATGGCAGCACATGCTCAACTTTGCCCACTTTAATAGTATATACCCCGATCTCCAGTTCCGAGCCATCCTTGATCTCATAAATCTCTAACGGATAGGTAAGATTTGAACCGCTTAAGCGCAGCGCAGTCATGATAAACTCCCGCAGGCCTTTCGGCCCAAAAACCGCAAGAGGCTGTTCTTGGGCTGTAAACGAGCGGCTGCTGATCAGACCCGGAAGCCCAAAAATGTGATCTCCGTGCAGATGGGTTATGAAAATATTAGTAATCGCCCGCAGATTATACGGCGAGCGGAGTATCTGATGCTGAGTTCCTTCGCCGCAGTCAAACAGCCACAGCTCTTGACTCTGCTCATTAGGCCGCAGAATTATCCCGGCAGTATTGCGGTGGAGAGCAGGCCTACCTGCTCCGGTACCGAGAAAATATAGGTTCAAAACATCAACCCTTTCTAACTTTCCAATTGGCGAATGCTGCGTCTTCTATTTTCTAAAATCTGCTCTAATGTTATCCCGTACTGCTCTGCGATGCTGCGGGCATAGCTCAAGCCATCAGGTTTAATGCGGCTGATCTTAAAAGTCCGCTCGGCAGACTCTGAATCAACTTCCGCAACTAGAGTGTCGATCTTTGATTTTAGATTCCCATGGGCATTGAGCTCATCTACTCGCATAGCTAAATCATGAAGATGAGTGGCAAAGATACCCCTGGCGCCAATTAGGGCCAAGCCTTGCAGCACTTCCCCAGCTATGTATCCTGCCTCAACTGCGCTGGTACTTGAGATCGCTTCATCCATCAGCACCATGCTGTATTCGGAAATCACAGCCAGAATCTGGCGGAGATTATCGCACTCCTCGCCCAGCCGCCCCTTACCAACAGCAGCACCGGTTGATGGGAAATGAATCAAAAGATTATCAACAGGGCTCAGTTTCGCCGCACGCGCCGGTACATAAAATCCCAGCTGAAACAGGGCTTGGACGATCCCCACTGCATACGTAACGGCCGTTTTTCCGCCCTGGTTGGCTCCGGTAAGGATATAAATCATGCCGTCCTCATCGAAGCTAAAATTATTAAATACCATTTGCCGCGCGTTTTCTTTACCCAAACTGACTGCAATATGGGGATTATAAATAGCTCTAACGTTAAACTCTTTATCCTCCCGGGGACATACTTCAGGTTTGCACACCGGCATTCCCAAGTTCCGCATTCTTTGGGCAAACTCCACCGCACCCAGCAGCAGGCGGATCTCTCTTGCTAAATTGACAAGATAATCAGTATTTTGAGCGAGATACCTTCTGATTAGCGGACGCCAAGTTCTGACAGCAGAGCGAAAGATAATATCAATCGCATTATTGATAGCTGAATTAAAGGCAGTTGAGCGCTGGTCAGCCCGGTTGTGGCCGTAAGGAACAAGCGGTGTGAGACAGCGGAAACCATCATCGGTGCGATCCAGCCGCAGGATTCGGTCAACAATGTCTCCAGAGCGGAAAAACTCGGAATTAACCGCCACCACACCGGCTTCCACCGCATTAAGCTGAGCATCCAAATTAACACCGATGGTCACACTCCTGATACTTCTAGTTTGTTCCATCAGTGCCCGGGAGTTGCTCTTTAATTGCTGGTATTCTTCGCTGTTATACACTTCTTTAATAATTGCTGACAAACTCTTAAGCCCATCGGATTGCACCGCAGCTGCTTCAACCGCATTATACAATAAATCCACACAATCTGTATATAATTCGATTTCGGAGATACTGTACAAACTTGAGGTTACATCCGATGCCCTGCTTTTATCGGCCCTAAGCTGCGCAATTGTTTCAATCTTGGGCAGAACTTGTTCCAAAGCCTCGCACAGCTTGGAATTGTTAATCAGATCTTCTACTACATCGAGACGGTACTGGATTACATCTGCATCAGTGGTTAACAGATCAGCAAACTGTTTATGCTCATCCACCCACGGCATGGTCCCCTTCACCGGAATTCTGATCAAACGATCCACACCCAGCTTATGATAAAAAGACAGATCTGTTGGGGAATTCCCCTGCTGCTTGGTATATCCTCGGGGATACAGCAAACTAAAGGTATCCATCTAAATACCTCCATAATAGATTTTATAAAATCACATCCACCAGATAGTAAAAGCCAAGACGGAGCGGCTTACCCAGCGCAAGGAAGACCAGAACCATAACACTTGCGATTAGATAAAGCATAAAGGTAGAGTAGCGGTGAGCGCGCCACACCGATGATAGTTCGTATAAAAAGTAAGCTGACATCAAGTACAGCGGAATACTGACATAAACAAACACGTTAAACGAGAAAAAGGCTGCGATAAACAAGATCGCCAAAACTCTACCCAGCCGCCTAAACAGCCAGCGTCTAGGCGTTAAGATCAAGAGCGGCTGATCCACAACCGCATCCTTAGGATTGATATAATACTCGCGCATAACCTCACCGCCTTACTCTTGACCAAAAACCTCAGTCAAACAAATGCCACGGAATTACAAATTCGCAGATACCCGTTGCATAAGGAGCGATATCGTACTGCTGATAAAATATCACCAGTCCGGCATCGGTTATGTAAAAATCCTCCTCATTAATAAAAGCTACTGGCAGCTGATCCTGAAAATACCACTCCGGATTTTCCGCAATCTGCCGATTGATTTCAGCGAGAATTATCTCCAGAGCATTTTCATGGAGAACCACGTCTTCAAGTTTCAGCGGTTTGTTCGCGTTTAAGTCCAGGTTGATGGACTTCTGCACTGTGCCGCCGTGGGCTCCGCCGGTATACTGATAAAAAAGCCAAATTAATGAGAGCAGCTGATCCTGGTTGTATTTCATCTCAAACTCCGTAATACATTGATAGGGGAAAAATGGAAAAACCCGTCCGGACTCTTCCCACGCTGCTCTACCTTCAACAGCCATCTCCTTAATGTACTTGGCAAACTGAAGGTGCTCCAAACGCCAAGAAGTGTTGAGATACTCTTCATACAGCCAATCGCTCAGTCCGTTTACTCGGGGTATAGATAAATTAATCGAGACGTCCTCGAAGTCGGCTGTGATAATCTCAGCACCAATGCTGGTTTCATCAGCCGAAACAGAGCTTATGCCAAGCAAGCACAAGCATGCCAACAGACATATCACCAAGGCACAGCGTTTAATCACGGCAGCACGCTCCTATTCTATTATTTCTATTTGAAACCATTCAAGGTTTGAGCGATTTCTTCCTGCCCTTTTACAAATTACCGTCAATTATCAATTCCAGTTTCCAAAACATATTCTAGCCGCTTGTTTATTTGCGGGCAAACTCAAGCTGTACAAAGTCATAGATAATTCCCCGATGCAGTGCCCTGTTACCAGTAACAGACAGCGTAATTCTATTTTCACCTGCCCGCAGCAGTTCTGAGTCAAACTCAAAGCGGTGCTCGCTGTAAATCCCCCGGATAGAACTGCGGTAGATTGCATTATCATTCGGCCTGGAAATCAGCCCAAGGGTCTCTCCATTCAGCTCAACCAGGAGGTTGTTCTCTGTTGATGCGGCTATTCCGATCGTTAAGCATCCCTTCCCTTCAGGAACATCTTCCATGGCAAAGACAATCTCCCAAGGTTCTGCCGCTCTCTCCAGTGATTCGCTTAGAATGGTAATTGGCTGAACATAGTTCCAATCCCGTGTGAAATCGCTTTTTCCAATCTCGTAGACCACTCCATCAGGAAAATAGCGGGCATAATCCAGCCACAAGCCCCAGTGGCGGTAGTCGCCGCCGGGAATAAAGAACTCAGCGCCGCTTCGGTCAGGGATACCGATCCGCCACAACAAATCTCCATTTACTGGTGTAGTCCAAACTATCTCACCTAAATCAACTGCAAGCGGACTCGGCACTTGCACTCTATCCAAGCGGAACTCACCAACTACTCCGGGAGCATATGCCCATAACGTGTATTCTCCGATTCGCACATGGGGAATTGTAAAATAACCTTCACCATCAGCTTTTGTATAAAATAGGTAACCGGTACCCTGGTGCTGCCAGTGGGGTGAGCTGCCGCCAAGGATAACCCAAGCATCTGCCGCACCGCTGCCATCAGCAAGGACTAATCGTCCTGATACCTCAGCCCGCTCAAGGGGATACAGCCCTTCGTCAACCCATTGATAAGGCCACTGCTGCCGCTCCGAATAAGCTCTGGTCTTAGCGTCGATCCACATCTCGGCTAGATTTTCGCCGCGATTGATATAGATAAAATATGGTCCGTAGATTTTCTCCCATCCACTCCCTGCCGGCAGCAGCTGTCCTCCGGCACCAAAATGGCCAGACTGCATAATCTGAAGCAGCACATTGTCATAGTGAACGGTTCTGTTCTGCTTAAATGGCCCTCCATTGTAGTATTCTTTGCCAGCAGATATCATCCACAGCCCAAGCGAGTCACCCATGATGCCGTGGAGTTCATGCTCGCCTTCAAATACCTGCCAGTTATATTTAGTGTAAACGCTGCCATCTCCCAAGCGGATAGTGGCATCCTGGACTTCTTCGCCAGCAGCCACAAGTTCATCGGTTGGCATTCTGCCCATCTTGGTATCAGCAACTGCCATATAGCGAAGTTTATTGGCATCGAAGCGAACCACATGGCGGGCCTGCCCAAACTCAACCGGATAATCCCCGTAATGTCCATAGGTTACATAAAAGTAAAATCCACTGTCGCCTCGTTTAAGTATATAATTGAGTGTTACATCAAGGGGCTGCTGAGATGATGCTTTTTTTATAAACGCAGTGTGGACGATATCTTCATCGCTGCGAACTATTTCAAAGCGCTCCGGACTCGGCCACCAGGTACCGCCGGGTGTAGTAATGGTATCGTAATAAATTCGGCCTCCAGATCCGAGCAGCTCAGCGCCAAAACCAGTGAGACTGGAAACAACCCCGGTGTTTTTATTAATCACGAGCTTAACAATGCCATTATCAATGATAACAGCGGTGGTGGATTCACTTATTGATACGGGCTGACTAAAATCTAAGCGGGGTTCAGCTGGAGGTGGCTCTCCCAAAGCAAAAGCGGCTGCCTGGGCCACATACCAATCCGGATCATCAAGACTGCGGCTCAGCACTTCCTGAACTTTTGGTTCATGGCCTGCGGCGCGGCCAAGGGCAGTAAGTGCAAAAGTGCGCACTTCCGGATCAGCCGACTCTACCAGCGGAAGCAGGACCGGAACAGCGTCTGCGCCAGCTTTGATCAGGTAGTCATTAGCCAGCCAAAAGACCCGCTCAAAATGCTTGATAGTATAAGAAGATAAAGCCATCGCCCAGTATTCCAGAGGTACCGCTTCCGGATCGACATGATGGAGAGTTTCTAAAATCGTATGACGGATAAGGGGATCCTCACTGCTGTCACGAAGCAGCTCAACCAGGACAGTGGTGCTGTCGGCAGCGTCGGGTCCCATCTCCTTAAGCATCCACAAGGCAATCTGGCGGTGGAGTTGATCCGTGCTGTTAACCAGCTGTTCTGACAAGTATTGGGCTAGATCCGAAACTCCCACACCTAACTGCCGCAGCGCTTCATACGCTGATGCCCTACTGCGGTAGTGCTTGGTAAACAGAAGAGTCTGAATCCGCTCAACAGCACCATCATGAACCGTCAAAGCGCGAATCGCCGCATCCCTGACCACTGTTTCCGAATCAGATAAGGCCTCAATCAGATAGTCCAGTGTCTGCTCAGATTCAATGCGGCCGAGGAGATTAACGATCTTCAAGCGGTTCAAAAGATTCCCTTCCCGTCTAAAGCGTTCTCCTAAAGGCTGAACTGCAGACTCGCCTATTTGCGCCAAGCTGTTCGCTGCCGCGCTGCTGACTGCAAAATTCTGGTCCAGGAGCTGCTTTATTAAATCATTAACATCGTCCGACGCTGCTTGGACCAAAACAGCTGACACCAAGAGCAAAATACTCATGAACACTGCTGCTGATAAGTGCTGCTTCAATTCCATCCCTCCAGGTAAATATCTCTTACTATTGGTATTCTAAGCTTTACATGCGAGTCCTTTCAGATAGCAGGAGATCTTTACCCGCAGTGAGTTTTATGATAAGATATGAATGGCAATCCAAATGAAGGATTAAAGCCGCCAAAACGGGTCTTTTTATTAAAAACAGCAAAAAAACGGCGCTGGATTCCGCATTCGGCAGCGTTATCAAGTTAAGTTGATTTTTTGCCAGTTTTATCCAGTTGACTTTGCTTCAAGATAATTATATTATTGTACATGAAGTAAATATAAAACTCCTAATTGCTTAAGTCTAGCGGGGGAACCAACTTTTTGGGGTGAATCCTGCCAGCAGGAGGGGCAACTTGGGTGCCCTAACCCGTCAGCTAACCTCGTAGGAGTCCACCAAGCGTATGTTGACTAACGTAATAGTCGGGCATGCGTTTTTTTGTTTCCAAAATTAGGGTCAAGTAGTTAGAAGTAGTTAGGAGAGTGATAGTAATGTTGTTTCCAGTTAAATTGTCCAACAAAGTTAGATTTTTAGCCGCAGTCTTGTTTGGGTTGTTTATTTTAGTCATGCTTCGTTTCTCATAAAGCTTCCTTAAGGTCCAACTATGCCAATAGCGCTGGCGCTATTGGCATAGTTGCGTTTATGGGACTTATCGATCAAGTTTGATCACAGTATAAGCCGGTTCTTCGTATGGATGGACCTTGATTAGTTCCGCGATCACTTCTTCGATGATGTCAGCGGTGCAGATCATCTCCACTTTATATTCCGGTACTTTCTCAACTTGGCCAACCTTCCCGATGTGGGGATCAGCTCCCTGCAGGGGCCGAAACTGCCCCTCGCCCAGCACCTGCCAGCAGCAGCAGTCGTAGTTTTCATATCTGCCCGCGCCTTTGGCAAATAGGGCTGCCTTAACCTCCTCTACATTCTCTACAGGAACATAAAAGGCTAATTGATACATCCTATCTACTCCTTTATCTCATAACCTTTTTCCCGAAACACCGTTTTAATTTCCTCCAGCGGGATCCGCTTCATGGCTGCGCCTTTAGGTATGGTCATGACGCGGCCAGCGGTTTTCAGCATAGCTGGATTGGCAATGCTGTCAAAACCAAGTTCCTTCATGATCTCTACAACTTCTGGATGCTCCCGACTGAGTTCATAAACACTTTTCGAGAAGTCAATAATCTTGACCATGGCAATCCTCCTGTCCGTTGGAACTTACAAGAGTTCCCCACTCACTGTAAAGAGTGTCAATCTTCTGCAGCAGCTGACCATACTCTTCGTATTCTTCCACACTGGTTTCAGCATTGAAAGATTTTTCCATTTCAGCTGCCTTCTCCTCCAGCTCAGCAATTTTTCTTTCCAGTGCTTGGGGATCGGCTGATTGAGCTGGAACAGGTGGATGGCTTCTCCGAACTCGCTGCTGCTTTGCTTTACTATCGATCTTCTCCAATTCCTGCTCCATATCGGCGGCTGCTTTTAAATTGCGATAGACTTCGTAGTTACCGTCATAGGTGGTGATAGTGCCAGCGTCGATTTCTAAAATCTTGGTACAGCAGTTGGTTAAGAACTGGCGATCGTGCGTAACCGCAATTATCGTGCCTTGAAACGCCTGCAGCGCCTGCTCCACCGCCTCCCGCGCTTCCATATCCAAATGGTTGGTCGGTTCGTCGAGAATCAAACAATCCCGATCTTCCAGCATTACGCAGGCAAGATAAAGGCGAGCCCGCTCTCCTCCACTTAAGACCTCAATCCGCTTATCCACGTCTTCGCCGTAAAACTGGAAGCGGGCAAGATGATCTCTAGCATCCGGCTCGGAGAGTTTTCTTTGGCTTAAGATCAGCTCGAGAATGGTCTGCCTTTCGTCATCAAACAGTATTTCTTGACCCATATACGAGTACTTGACCCACTGTCCCAAAACCAGTGTTCCAGAATAGTCCTGATCTTTACCGATCAGCATATTGATCAAGGTTGTTTTGCCTGATCCATTAGCACCGACGATGCCTACCCTTTCGCCGCCCCTGATTTGAAAGCCAGCATCCGCAAAAAGCACCACATCGCCAAATGATTTCCTCAGATTCTCGGCCCACGCAATCTTTTTGCTCACATGCCTAACCTGTTTAAACGTTAGTTTCGGACCGCTCCTAGTGGCAAGATGCTCCTGGGTTCTCAGTTTCTGCAGGCTTTCACCAAGCTCTGTTTTGAGCCTCTCTACCTGCTTTTCTCTACTCTTAGCAGCTTTAATCTTTCCCCTACTTTTTAAACCCTGAATAGTTTGGTTCATATTTTTTACTGTCCAGCGCAGAGTTTTCTGCTGATTAAACAAATATTCCTGGAGCTGCTCTTTATGCTTGAGGTAGCTGCTGTAGTTGCCACTGCGCGCAGTGATTTTTCCGTTATCCAGCTCCGCAGTTCGCGTCGCCACCCGATCGAGGAAGTACCTGTCATGGGAAACCAGCAGCACACCTCCTTGAAATTTGCGTAAGAACTGCTCAAACCACTCTATAGCTCGAATATCCAAATGATTAGTGGGTTCATCTAACAGCAGCAGATCCGGTGACCCCAGCAGTATTTGCGCCACCGCCACCCGCATCCGCTCTCCACCGCTGAGTTTATTAAGAGGAGTGTTAAGGGCTTCCATTTTTAAGCCGAGATGATACAAGTGCTTCTTGATATTCGTCTCGATGTTATAACCGTCGACTGCTTCGTACTGCGCTTGAAGTCTGGCATAGCGATTCAGCAGTCTTTGGTAAGCTTCTTCATCCGCCTGGACAACCGCCATCTGCTGTTCAAGCTTTCTTAGCTCCTGCTCTAAGCGGGACACCTGCTCATAATAAGCTGAAGTTTTTCCTTCCGATCCAGCTCCTGCTATATCCTGCAGATCCTGGGAAAGATAGCCAATCTTTGTACTCCGGGCAGTTGTCACACTGCCGCTGTCAGCAGTTTCTAACCCCATGGCTATTTTCAAAAGCGTGGATTTGCCTGCCCCATTAGGACCAATAAGGGCTACCCGCTCACCTTTTTCAATCCGCAAACTGACATTGTCCAACACTATTTTATTCCGAAATGATTTGGAAACACGATCAATAATCAATAAACTCATGATAAAAGGCCTCCTACCTGCTAGCTCTCAATTAGTGTCATGCAATAAAAAAAGCTGCAGACAAACCGACTGTCTACAGCCCTATTACAAAAATAGAGATAGCTAGATTATTAAAGGCAGATCCTGATACATTTTTAGCACACCAAAGAAACCTGTGAAAAGCCAATTTCATAGGTACAACAAATCCTTCTGGCTTCTGCTTAAAATGTATCGGCTGCTGGGTTAAGCTCTAGACAAAGCCGATTTCTCTGATGGATTGTTAGTTCTTATCTAGAGCTCAGGCCGAGGCCACCAGCAGTAACATTCGAATCATACACAAACATGGTATGTCCTCCTGCACTGCGTGTAATGAGTTTTACAAAATGGATTATACCACAGTTGTAACATAAACACAATCTAATTAAGAAAGTATTAATAATCACTCCACCTGCATCAAGTCAGCACTCAACTGCATTTCCACCCTACAAGGATCGGTCTAATGTTATCCGGTGCAAGAACTTCACATAAATATCCTACAAGCAGTAGACGTCTTCTATGAACATCTTTCTCCTGCTCTAGTCTACTCAAGATCTGTGCTCTGGATTGCATTGAGCCGCCACCTCCGAGGACCTAGCCTTTCGTATTCTTTCGATGCCAGTGCCTTTTCTTTTCTCAAAAGAGCATGCTGAATTAAAAGCCGAAGTTCTTCGGGATCCCGCGGTTTTCGGCGAACACTGCGTTTTTCCCGAATAAGTGCCAGATCCTGCTTGCACTCCTCTATTCGACTTTGTTTCGAGCACTGCTGGTTAACTGCATTGGTACTAGTTTATAGCGTGTTTCCGGATCTGAACTTGTTTTCAGAAACAGCACGTTATTATCCGAGGCCGAAAACCGCTCATAAAGCTCCAGAAGATGTGTTACAAAGATCCACTTCACCTTTGCGGTTGAGATTACATCAAGGATATCATAAACTGCGGGAGCTGCTTCGGCAAAGGCTGTGGTCTGAAAAGTTTCGTTAAATAGAACCAAAGAATAAGGCTCCAGCTGCCTGATAATCTCCGCAACCTCCATAACCTCAGTTTCAAACCTTCCTGCCGAGTCGCCGACAGCAAGGCTGTCTTCACCGGAAAACTGGGCAAGGATCTTGCGGCGGATACTGGTTATCGCTGTTCTGCTGGCTGTGGGAAGTCCGGCTTGAGCAAGAAGTTGAGCGGTACCGATTGCCCGCAGAAATGTAGTTTTACCGCTGCTGTTGTCTCCCTGCACCAGCAGACCAATTCGATCGCCGGATAAGTGGATGTCGTTTGGAACAACATTCCTAACGGCAAATTTACCGGTATAATCTCTAACCAGCAGAAAGAGATCGTAAAGTTCAGAGCATTCAAAGATATCCTCATCTGCGGGCATAATCTTAGGAAAACAGTAGGGTACCCCTAACCGATCGTACACCCGTTTTAATCTTAAAGCAAACCGGTACAACCACAGCTCATCGGCAAGATTGACAAAATCAGAATAAATCTTGCGGGCGATAATTACAAACAGGCCACTTATTTCCTTCATAGCTTCATTTATCAATGTTACCAGCTCTACCCGGATGGTTTTGTCAATCGTGATCTGGACACCAGCTTCTGATTCGGGCTGTTCTTCACTGCGGCCAAAAAGCGTTCGGAACAGTGACTGCCGCTTCTCATTCTCATCTTGATGGAGTTTCAGTTTGATTAAGTGAGACGCCGCTCCATACAGATTCTCACTGATATCCACACTGATTTCGCAGCCCTTGTCAATCATGGGAGCGACTTCAGAAAACTCCTGCGCCAGCTCTCTTAAGCGGATATACTCCTGATCATTTAGTCTTGTTTCGCAGAACCCTTTAATCTTAATAAGGCCTTTCGACTTGATAGGATATTTGTTTAAAACTTCAAGCAGTTCTTCTGGAAATGCGGCAATTTTACCGCAGTATAATGCGTTAGTTTCTAAAGCAGCTATTGTGTCCCGAATGAAATCAAGATTGTTGGATTCGGCCTGCATGCGGCTGCCTTTACTCCGCATTCCTGCCATGAGCCGATCCCACTCAGGTTTAACAAGAGTATAATTCCTGCAGATTTCGGTCAGTTCCCGAAACAAGTCCGGGTTGGTGTAAAAATCTTGGCAGATATCTTGACGGTAAATAAGGTTATCTGGGTTCTGCAGCGGCTGTTCCAGGACGCTGAGAACATAATCACAGACCTCTTTACTGAGGCAGAGGGTAGTAACGATTTGATCCAGATTAAGGTCTTTCAGACAGTTAACCTTAGGTCCGGTTTCCGGTTCCTGATACAGCAGACTCAGCACTCAACCACCTCCCTCAGCCGTTTCACGAGCTGTGAGCGGGTAAGGCCGTACTTTTCCAAAATACTCTGGGCATAGGATTGGGCGGCTGTTTCTTCCGCGACGATTTTAAAAGTACGGGTATTGGCCGCATCATCCAAAACTACAGCCGTCAGTCGGCCGATCTTTGAGTTAACCTGCAGAGGTTTTATCCTATCATAAATCCGGTGATGGTGGGTAATCAGCAGCCCGTAAGCGCCGGCTGCGCACAGCTTAGATATCAGTTCAACACACAAGTCAACTGCGATCTCTTCACTGGTGCTGGAAAAAGTTTCATTGAGGAGCACCAGCGTATCTTCGTTTACTGCGTTAAGGATCGCTGTAATCTGATCCTGTTCATCTTTCAGCCGACCACCCCGGACACCACTTTCATCCGCGGGAAACTGGGTAAACAACTGCTGAAATGGGTACATCTCTCCATCTACCGCAGGAACATATGCACCGGCAGAAAAGAGGATTTGGCAAATTGCCACAGTCCGCAGATAAGCGGTTTTCCCGCCGCTGTTGGCACCGGTAACTAGGTAAAAACCCTTTGCTTCACTAAAAGAAATATCATTAGGAATAATTCCGGACTGCATTTTCAGAAGCAGGCTCAAGTCATATGCATCAGTGAGCGAAACCTGCTTGTGCTCAGCAATTTTTGGCATAAATAGCGGAATCTGCTGTCGGCGAAGTACCGAAAAAAATGAATGTAAATCACGGTAAAAAGCGATCTGGCTGCTGTAAGCAAAAATTTTCGGTGTGATAACCGCTCCGTACTGATTGTGAAAAGATTCCAGCTCCGCAAACAGCTCGGGATGAAGCTTAGCTAAACCAAGGATGAATTCCCCACTCAAGCGGCCCTCGCTGTGGTTGCGCCTAGTTCTCCGTTCAATTCCGAACTTCGCTGCAATCTGCTCCAATTCAAAAGCTAGATGGTTATCCTCACCTTGATAAAGAGCAGCTGACAGGGGCACACCGTCCGGGGTTCTGATATTTATTCGCACAGAACCAATGGCCTGCAAACCAGATCGAAGTTTTTTAACACTGTTTTTCACAGCCACAAACTCAACTGACCCCTGCAGCTTAAGGTAAGTTTCGATAAACTCTTTGAGAACCGCGGCTTTGGCACTAGAGTAGATAACTCGATCGCAGATCTGATCGACAAATTCGCAGTATGTCTCGGCCAGTGCTAAGGAGGCAGCCGCTTGATAAACCGGATTTGACTGCTGGTGATAGGCATCGTACCTGTACTCCAAGTCCTGCACTATCCGCTTTAAAGAAGAGAAATAAGCTCTCACCTCTTCTTTTTCCAGCTCCAGAAACAGCTCCTGACGCTTCATGATTCCCTCAGCCGATAAAGGTCGGCTGAGAACAGCCAGAATATTGCTGACTTGTTTCTCAGTAAAAAACTTATGGAGCAGCGCCTCAAAATCGATATCAGCAAAAACCTGCTCCGGTATTCTGCCTACAACCCATCTGTTTCCCAACAGATCGTAAGGTGCCATATCCGACCGCCTCCCTTCTGCATCCTGACCATCATCACTCGTATCTGCCGATAATCGGATGGCTCAGCACTCCCATTTTCCAGAGTAGATACGTATCTGTCCACTGACTGCCTGATGTTCGGTATGAGTCGGGCCCATACCATCTGAACTCATCATTGGCATTGTGAAGAGTGCCAAAGGAGTTATAGCGGTTGCCGTAAACAACTATCTCCAGCTGATGCCTGCCTTTAGAGAGCGTACCTAACTCCAGCCGATGGGGCGCGTAGGCGATCAGCCCTTTCCGCTCGCCGTTTAAGTTTACAGCGATCACTGGCGCTGAGAAATGGGGAAGCTCCAGCACCGCCTTATCAATCTTTTCTTCCAGAACTAGCTCGCAGCAGTATGTAACATTGCCTGCGTAGAACGGCAGTCCCTGGGGCACCCAATCACCAAAAGCGAGCTGCTGAGGTAATTCTTCAATTTCCGCGTGTGCGCCCCTAACCCGAACGCCAAAATCACCTAATAGATAGCACCACTCAACATTAGTTCTGCGGCCAAAGGGTATTTCAATCAAAAGCTCATTGCTGCCGGCATGCAGGTCTGGGATTGCGAATGTCTTGATGGCCTTGTCGGTAAAGAAACCATCAACCTTGACATCAACCGGCTGGCCGTTTAGGTAAATTTGCGCGTTTTCCGGATCTTCCATCGCCAGCTTCGCACCGGATACCGGAATTTGCGAGTTAATTGTATAGCGCAGCCTTAAGAGATGATCGCAGGATTCTCCTTCTGCAAGCGTCCAAGGCTGTCTGAGGCGATCCATCCGCAGCGGGTAGCCAAGCTGTTTGCGAAACTTATTGTCAATCCGGAGGATCTCTTCTACCGGTTGAAACTCGCCGTCATCAAAGGCGTATTCCGCCCGATCCAAAAGCAGCACATTGGGTTCGGCAAGCTTATATTGAACCGGATCGGTCAGTTTCATCAGTGGTTTAAAACTAGGAGCAGAAGACATCTCTAACCCCAGCTGCGGCGCACCGGGCTCCAGCTGCAGCAGCAGACTATCTTCCGCATATAAGTCTCGAATTATGACCGTGTGTTCTCCCTCAATTTCTGCCGGACAGGAGTAAATTTGTCCAGTAATAGTATCGTAGATCTTCGGATTATAATGTCCCTTGATCCTGATGTGGTAGCGCTCAGGCCGATCAACCAAATTGCGCTTGCGGTTCACATGGCACAAAAACAACCATTTACAGCCGTTATCTTCCCGGATCTGGTGAAAAAGATTATCCGCGAGTTTGCCGTTTCTCACCCGCACTTCTACCTTCCGCTCAGAATCCAAAGCTGAAAGCAGGGCATATCGATCAAAAGGAATTGTCTCACAAGCTGCGGCTAGTTCGTGCGCTCGCTGGGACGGAAGGGCATCGACAAGTTCAGGCACACTGCCCATGAAAATGACCCGTCCACCGGCTCTGCGAAATGCTTCCAGTCTGGCTAGAGTGGTCGATCTTATGGTACGGCAGTCCGGCACAATGACCGTGCTGTACTGCATCTCGCCTACCTGGAGAGGATTGGCAGCTTGGGGACATAAGTCAGGCAGCAGTGATTCGGAAATAAAGTCAAAATCCAGCAGTCCATAGAGCAGCCATGAAATGAGGTTTTGGTAGTTCTTATCCAATTGATCCCGCAGTTCACCGGTCTGGTCATTTGGACCCCAGGCAATCCACATTGATTCAACCGGATGGATCACCCCAATGCTGATATCCGGTTTTCCTCTAGTTAAAGCAGTATTTAAGCGGGCAAAGTGGTTTTCCACAAACGGATACTCCCTGTACCACGGCGACTGATAGTGAATGGAAGCTGGCCAGTCCCGTTTAGCCTCACCAGCCATCGACATTAAGGACAGATGAGGCACCCGGACAGTTACCCCCAATGCCGCCTGCCAATCTCCCTGCAGTTTATGGCCTTTAAAATCATGGTACCAATGGGTAACACCATAAAGCTCACTCAGGACTCCTTCCCGCCCGTATTGATGGGCAGCGCTGGCAGCCTGCTTTACAGTGGAAAATTCCTTCGCATCGCAGAGAATGTCCACACCGGGAAGTTGGAAACTGCGGTAGTTCCGCATTGCCTCCCCAAGTGCTAAAACCTGAGAGTAAAGCGTTGCCTCCGACATAAAGTGTCCGGTTAAAGCAAGATTGCGCTCTTCGCACCACTTGCCCAATGTATCGGAAAAAGCAGCGGCAAACCGCTCTGTTAAGTGGTCATGATAGCGGTAGCGGGCTTGAGAAATCTTTCCATCCGGCAGTTCCCAAAACAGCTCTGGCAGCACATCCAATAGATCCACTCCGTAAGCGGTGTAATAGGTGTCCGGCAGATCATCCGTAAACGACATGGTGGCATCTCTTTCTGCTTCAGCAAACCTCAGCACTGACTTGCGGGAAATTTGGGGCTCATCGGTAAAGATTGCCGGAACAGATTTGCCGAATTCACTGCCGAGCACTTCATAGTAACGCTCATGGGTAACTCTGATAAACTCCTCAATCGCTTCTTTGTTTAACACATCAACATAAGTCTGATCATTGTACCAGGGGTCTTCGGGAGAGAGGCGCACATACGCATGCCAGACATCTCCGACATCCACCTGCTCACAGCGTTTAATCCGCCGATAGGAGCCAAGATAGCCGTTAGTAAGGACGATACAGTATGAAGCCAGATAATAACCTATCGGCTTTTCTCCCGCCTCGATGCGCCGATCAAACTGCTCTTTGTTAGGTTCAAAATCAGGATAGTCCTTTTTTGATAACAGCAGGTGCCTCGCTCGGTAGCGCAGATTCTTGGTTACCAAGCCACCCGCTGCCCCTGATGGGTAGCGATCCTCATCATACAGCCAGCACAGCATCTCTTCTTCAATCGCCTTTTCGCTGCAGAGCTTAATATATTCCATAAACTCGTCACTGAGATAGGGAGTCTCTAAACCGGTTCTCACATGCATGTGAAACCCGCCAAATCCCATCTCTTTGAAGATTTCGATCTGTTCCAGCAGGGTATCCCGATCCAGTTTGGTATTCCAAGCCCAAAAAGGAGTTCCCCGATATTCACTGGTAGGATTTAAAAACAGCGACTCATCTAAACGCACTGCTTTGCTCTTTTTATATAACACGTCATTCCCTCCTGCGGCTGTTAGTTAAGCCTCCTGTCAAGTTGTATATTCTGGAATTTTTACCCTGTTCCTTCTTAACTGCCTGTAAACACCATTACTAAAATTTTACATCTATCCACCCTGATGTTTTAGTAAATATATATCTGCTCGGTAAGTTTTGTTTGTCTGCCAAAAGAGGAGTTTCGTGCTTTTTGTAAATAATTAGCAGGATTTTCACATTTAGCAGTGAATGTTAATATATGTTACTTTCATTTGAAAGCCGGCTGCGCTGCTCTGCCTGACAGCCGGACAATAGCATGCCAATTATCAAAACGGGGAGGGATGCTGTTCACCTTAATGTTTAGTTAGTTTTTGGGTAAAAATAAAAAATTACTATGGAGGGAACAAACTATGAAGAGAGTTCTTATCGCTGTTTTTGCACTTGTTTTGGTTTTCAGCGCAGCAGCTGCAGCCTCTGACAATGTAATCAGAATTAATTTCCAGGACCGCGATACACCGGTTCCGGAAGGCTGGTATCCGGACTATCATGAACTGTTCGGTCCAAAAGAAAACGGCTTGGTTTATGGATGGAGTAAAGCCGAAACCATGACCCGCAACAGAGGCTACACTGACAACGTTCTGCTGGCAACCATGACCCATATGCGCAACAGCGAAGTGTGGGAAATCGAACTGGAAAACGGTCTGTGGGACGTAGAAGTGTGCATCGGCGACGCTTGGACCTCTACTTACAAACTGCAGGTTGAAGACGTAGTATTCTGGGACAACTTAACCCTCGAAAACCGCGAATGGGTAATTAAGTCCAAGACTATCGAAGTTACCGACGGACGCCTCACCCTCTCCCCCATGGATAATGAGAAATGGGGCACTAGAATCTGCTACATCATCATTAAGCCAACTGGCGCAGAGCGTCTGCCAGAATAATAAAAGCTAATAATTAGACCGTTAGTGCCAAAACTGGCGCTAACGGTCTTTTAATCATTTTCGGTAGGAAATCTTAATCACATTGGCGTGGTTCGAAGGCATCGGTCCTTTTAAGATAATCTCTAAATGCTCGCTGTTCTGATTCCAGTCTAAATCTGGTGCACCGCCCAAAACGCCGATTGATTCTATCACCTGGGATCCTAATCCTGTTCCCTGCCGTAAACTAGTAATCTGAATCGGTATCTGGTCAGGTTTACCCAGCATAATCACATAAAGAACATTATCCTTAGTGGTAAAGCGCAGATCATCCGCGGAGAACTCTACCTCACCCTGGTCATCAAAGACTCCTTTTTGAGTCTGCGCCTCGATCTGAGAAACATCAAAATCATGGTCCTTGACATTGATTCCTTCACCGTGCACGGCAAACGGTCTGGTCCCGTAGATCGCTTCGCCGAAATCCGCCAGCCATCTGCCCACTTCTTTCAGCTCAGCGACTGCTTCGTCAGCAAAACTGCCATCGGCTTTTGGACCGACATTCAGCAGCAGATTGCCGTTTTTACTGACCACATCGCATAACTGGTGAATAATCTTGGCTGCCGGTTTATAGCGGGCTCCCTGCACATAACACCAGGTGCGCAGAGCTTCCAGGCGGTCGTCAGTCTGCCACGGAAAGCTTTGGACAGCAGCGAAGCGTCCGCATTCGATATCAACAATACCGACCCCGTCAGGGAAGTCTTCCTGTTTATAGCTGATAATCCTATCACTTCTGCTGTTCCGGTTATAGTAATAGTCCACCAGCTGATGCTTATACTGCTCAGCAATGATATTGGCCCGGCTGTCAAAGTAAATTAAATCAGGATCATATCCGTCGATCACTTCAATTACCTTCTCCATCCAGACCCGGTTAAACTCATCATCCGGGAGCCGCCAAGGAATGTAGCGGTTTGCTTCCAGAGGCAGCGCTTTGCCGTAATAGATTTCGTTTTCCGGATTGTAAACATCAGCGTTAGGATCGCTGGACATAAACCAGCCCCACAGCCACTGGTGGTGGAAAGTAGCAATAAAGTTTAAGCCCTGCCTGCGGATCGCCTTTTCCAGCTCCCCAACTACATCCCGCTTCGGACCGTAGTTAACAGCATTGACAGGATTAACCTTGCTGTCCCACAGGGAGAAGTTATCGGCATGTTCGGTAACAACTCCGCCGTATTTGGCACCGGCTGTAACCATCAGCTCCGCCCAATAATCAGGGTCAAACTTCTCCCCCTTGAAAAGGGGATAAAAATCTTTATAGCCAAACTGGCTCAGCTTGCCATATGTCTCCACATGAAAGCGGTTTTGAGAAAGCCCTTTAGCGTACATATTCCGGGAATACCACTCGTTTTCAAAGGCGGGGACGCAGTACGGTCCCCAGTGAAAAAACATCCCGAATTTCGCATCTCGAAACCAGTTAGGCGCTTGGCGCAGATACGGCTGCCAATTCATGGCAAAAGGTTTAATCTGTGCATGATTCATGCTGCTTACCTCGCTTGTTCTAGATGTATTGGTTTCCTTTTTCCCTGGTTATCGTTTTCTCTGTCATCTCGGCGGCAGACAGAATTCTGCGTCGGTTGTACAGCGGATAATAAGTCCCCGGAGGATCGATGTGAACCACATCATCGCCCCGCCACTTAACGTTGTACACTAAGCCGGAAGCGGTTTCCACCGTACTCCGCTCAGTAAGCGGGAAAGTAATTGTAATTTTCTCACCGGTGGCTGCCGCACCGAGATTAACAAAGGTCTGTTTAAGCCATGATAATCTGCGTCCGTTGTTAACATCGGTCTCCCCACCGCGCTCCCGCTCAACTTTGACCGCTCCAAAAGGAGTCCACTCCGGAATTCTCACTAACAGCTCCGGAATGTCCTGGTTAATATAGAGCTCAACTTTTCCTTCATGGGGCATATGAGCGTGCACATCCAGCCAGGGGGTTGCCCGGTTGAGCAGCATATTCACACTGACACGGCCTGCTGTTTCAGTAACAATGTTGCTCCAGCCGAGATACAGCCCTCTCGTTCCTGCGCCAAGACAGCAGGTCTGAACATCCATGATATGGCCTCTGCCCCATTCTCCGTCGTAAACAAAGTCATTAGGGGCTGCGTAGCCAGAGAAGGCACCTCTCAGCCTCTGAGCAACTTTATAATAAGTTCTCCGTTTGGGAATGTCATTTTCCTTGTGATCCAGTTCCTCAATCCAATCAATTTCCAAGAGCTGGGATTCGGTCAAATGGTTGCGCAGGAAGCGCTCCACCTTACCCCAATACTCGTAATAACCCGAGTGAGCAAGAATAATACCGCAGTGGATCGCATCCACCAAGGTGCAGGTTTCATGCTCATATTTCTGGTCGTGCATATCTCCCGGCGTCCACCCAAACGCAGTAAACTGGGTAAGCGCCCAATCGTAGCTCTTCTTAACATAAGCGAGAATTGCCGCATCCCGGGTATGGTAAGCAAATGCTGCCAGCGAAGCAAGAGTGCCCATCCGAGTGTGGAAGTGTCCGCTCCGGTATTCTAGAGCTCCATTAAAACTGCCATCAGCGTTAAACACACCGCTGCGGTACATAATGTTGCCGACAAAGTTTTCAGCCAGCTGATAGGCATCTCTACTGCCCGTCAGCCGGTGGTAGCGGTATAAGGGTCCGATCTGCCGGCCCCAGAAGGAAGCGGGATCAACTGCCAAGCGAGTGTGAACCGCGTCAAATGAAGGCCAGCCCGTTTCGGTGTATTCTGAAGCAGGGTAGTACCAGCCCTGGCGCTCCTTGCGGGCAATCCGCTTTAAAGCGGCGCAGAGACGGTCTGCAGTTTCTTTTACTTTTTCATCTTCAGTGGCTGCCAGCCAGGTAGTTAACCCTAACAGCACAGCCCGCTGGTCAATCATGCTGGCACTTTCCTTAAACTCCGCTTGATGCTCTTCGATGGTGGACTGGCGGAAAGTATTGCGCCGGTAGCTGAGGCCGTCTTTCCGGAAGAAACTCATTAAATTGCGGCGGTAATAGCCTTCAATCTCAGTTCCGTAATCGCTGCCGGACATGGTCCGGGCAAGCACAATAGCATCAACTAAGCGTCCATGGCTGGAACCGAAATCCCAGTTGCCATGGGTCATATAGGCTGGTCTAGCCTTGAAATTGCCGTTAAAAAACGGTATATATTCATAATCTTCGTCAGCAACCCCAATTAATGCATTGAGGGCAATTTCTGCCCTTTCTTCCAACAGCAGTGTATCAGGCAGTGTCTGCTTGACCCTATTCAATCCGATCAACTCCTTCTAAAATCAGCACATCTTTTGCTTCCAGTTCGACCTGTCCAGTTAAGGTTCTTCCGGTAATCAGATCTTGATAGGTTTTATCGGTTAAATCAATGGTTACTGCGCTGTCGTTGTGGTTAAGCACGAATGTAAAAATCCGCTCGCCTTTATAACGCTGGGTAACTTCCACTCCCTGCGGCACATCCAAGCAGGCTTTAATGCCCTTCTGCTCACAGATGTACTTGATCAATCCGTTGAGAAAGTCCTGCTCTGGATCAGTGGCCACATAGTACGCTGTGCCTTCTCCGTACTGATTCCGGGTTAAGCAGGGATATCCAGCGTAAAAGTCACTTTCATATTCAGCCAGCGCTTCCGCACCCTGCAGATGGAGGATATCGCAGATCAATCCGCACTCATAGCGCTCTGCTAATTCTCCCAGAGGCTCTTTCATAACAACTGCATTGCGCATATGGGGCAGCAGAGCATCGACTTCTTCTACCCAGATGCCGAGAATCTCTTTCAGTTCACCGGGATAGCCCCCTAGAATCACATGGTCGTTTTCATCGACAATGCCACTGAAGAACGAAGTAACAAAAGTACCGCCCTTTTCCACAAACCGGCCGATGTTTTCAGCTGTACCCGGCTTGGTCATATAGAGAAGCGGTGCAATTACCAGATCGTATTTGCTTAAGTCAGAATCCGGTTTCACAATGTCCACAGGAATATTCAGATTGTATAAAGCACTGTAGTATTTTTCGACCTGCTCAAAATACTTCAAGTCGCGGCTTGGTCCACTGGACTGCTCCACAGCCCACCAGTTATCCCAATCAAAGATGATTGCAGTTCGAGCTTCCGTGCGGGCATCAAGGATGCTGTCTCCTAAGTTCTTCAGCTCAGCCCCCAGCTGGGCAACTTCCCTAAAGACCCGGGTGTTCTCATGACCGACGTGGGAAATTACGGCACCGTGAAGTTTTTCGACGCCGGCTTTGGATTGGCGCATCTGGAAAAACATGACGGTGTCCGCTCCATGAGCAAGAGCCTGGTAGCTTAAGAGGCGCATCACACCAGGCCGCTTGAGGATATTATAAGCCTGCCAATTTTGGTTGCTGGGAGTCTGCTCTGCTAAGATGTAAGACTCGCCCTCTCTCAGTCCCCGCATCAAATCGTGCTTAAGGGCAACTGTGCTCATGGCGTGCTGAGGCTGGGGATAGTTATCCCAGGAAATGATGTCCACATATTTGCCGAACTTAAACTGATCCAGCTTCTTAATGAAACCAGAGATGTTGGTAGTGACAATTAAATCCGGGGTAACCTCTTTAATGACATTGTACTCATTGAGGAAGCAGGCAATATTTGAATCAGTCATAAACCTCAGGTAATCCAAGGCTACCGGCTGATACCATTTGTTGTCATCATTCAGTTCGGAAGGAACCATAATCTCATCCCAATTGTAAATGGTATGCCCCCAGAAGCTGAGATTCCACCGTTTGTTAACTTCCTCGATGGTTTTGTAGCGCTCTTGAGTCCATTTGCGAAACTCCTCCGCGCAGTTTTCGCAGTAGCAGTATGTACCGTATTCATTAGCCACACGCCACCATAACAGCGCCGGATGGTCTTTATATCTTTCTGCCAGCTTGCGAGCCAGCTCCGCAGCAAACTTGCGGTAGACTTTGCTGTTGGGACAGAAATTAACCCGCTTACCGTGCGTCCGCTTCCGACCGTATACGTCTACCGGCAGAATCTCCGGATACTTAACCGACATCCAAGCCGGCTGCGCTGCCGTGGATGTGGCAATGCAGGCATAGATCCCATTCTCCGCCAGCAGATCCAGGATTTTATCCAGCCACTCAAAATCATAGTGATCTTCAGCTGGCTGAAGTTTCGCCCAGCTGAAGACCGGGACTGTCACCACATTAATTCCTGCCTGCTTAAACAGGCGTATATCTTCATGCCAGACTTCTTCTGGCCATTGATCTGGGTTCCAATCTCCGCCATAGTAAACTGCTTTTAATTTTGGATTAATCATCTGCTGTGCCCCTTTCTGTGATTTATTTTAACTGGTTGTAAGCAAACTCGCCCTGTATTGGTTAGACATTCAAAAAGATAATCCTTCTGCAACATTTTTTATCTGAGTTTTACAAGAGCATCAGCTTCACCAAGGGGTTTACTGTAAAGATAACCCTGCATCACATCGCAGCCGCTGGCTGCAAGATACTCACGCTGCTCCTCATGCTCCACACCTTCAGCCACGACTTTCAGTCCCAATTTGTGGCACATGGCGATCAGATCCTGGATAATCTGCTTCTGTCCATTTTTTACAAGAATTTTATCAATAAAACTTTTATCGATTTTGATGCAGTCAATTGGCAGATCTTCGATTCTTGCTAGAGACGAATAGCCGGTACCGAAATCATCTAGGGCAATCGTAATGCCCAGACTTCTGAGAGAGCAGAGTTTTGAACGAATATCGTCAAGATCCTCAATAATCATCGACTCAGTAATCTCCAGCTGGAGGTTGCTCGGTTCGATGCCCGATGCCTCGATGATTTCTTGCACCTGCTGGGCAAAATCCGGCTGGTAGAGCTCAACTACCGAAATATTGACGGCCGTATGGAGTTCAGGATAACCGGCTTCTCTCAACTTATTAGTGAAATCACAAGCCTCTGTAATGGCCCATAATCCGAAAGGAATGATAAGATCTTGACGTTCAGCGATTGGAATAAACTCTCCCGGAGATACCGGGCCGAAAGTGGGGGAATTCATCCTGGCCAGAGCCTCAAAACCGCAGATCTGTCCGGATGACAGGCAAACTTTAGGTTGATACAAGAGATACAAAGTATCAGTAGTGGGGTTAGCTAAAAACTCTGCCATTTCCGCCGCAATAATTTCCTGGCGGTGCAGCAAAGTTTCCATCTGTTTGTCGTAAAAGGCATATGCATTAGCCGGATCATTCTCCGCATGCATCAGCGCAACCGATGCTTGCGTAAAGAGCTCGTCAGCAGAACTATAAGAACCGCTTAACTCTACAATTCCTACATAAATCTTCAGCTGCCGCTCCACAAAATTGGGACTGTCCTCTAAAACTCGGGTGACGCTCTCTGCCAAAGATGCCAGCGCATCCCGGCTCGGGTAATCCCGCACATAGATCAGAAGGCGGTTAGCTGTAAATCTAAACAGCTGGCAGCCGGGGCACTCCAAATTCTGCACCTTTTCTGCTAGGGTTTTAATAACTTGATCACCAATATTAAAACCGTAAGTAGAGTTGACCTCACTTAAATTGCTGCCGTGAATCATGAGAATTGCTCTCGATTTCTCCTCAGGCCAAGTCAAATCGTCCCGGAGCACTTCTTCCAGATAAGCTTTGTTGGGCAGTCCGGTTAAAGAATCTTGATAAGCAGTGATCATCAGCTTTTTGTTGTGCCGGAAGTTGCTGAGCATGATGTAAATCAAACCTAAGAAAAGCCCGGCAGTTACCAGTGCTCCTAACAGCTCAGTTGTGCGGGCAATCGCAGTAATATCCGCGGTCAGCTTACCGACATTAAGTGTGCCCACATGTTCATCTCCAACGTAGATTGGCACGTAAACTTCATAAAATTCACCCTGGGGACTGGTGAGATTCATGGTTGAATAGGTGTCTCCGGCTTGGATGGCTGCGCGGATATCTGGATCCTCAACCACCTCGCCGATCTCATGCATGCCATTGCCGGCTACAATCTTAAATTCATTGTCAATCATGCAGACATGATCCACCAGCTCAAAACTGGCAATTTCCTCAATTATGCGGGGTATCTCAAATGAGGCTAAAAGATTTTCTACTATGCCGGCTCTAATACCAAGCTGAACAAACCGCCCATCGGCTAGTTTCACATAGCCGTATTTGTAATACTCACCGGATTCAGTATCAGCTCGAATTTCTTCAATCAGAGCAGTTTCGCTGCTGGTCATGAATTCATAGACCGGATGGCCGGGCAGCGCCTGCCAGCCGAGGTATGCCTCACGGGTAGAGTAAATAATCTCACCCTCGGGGCTGAAAACATAAATCTCATCAACCTCAAGCAGATCCGCAAGCTCAATTAGGGACTCATTGGTAATCTGTTCCGCGTACCTGGCAGCGGTTCTGCTGGCGCTAAGCAGCCGCTTTTCCAGAGTTTCATTAATAATTCCATAGGCCTCGGCGGTTTTCGTGAGGCTGTGGGAGTAAACACGGGTGTAGTTGATATACTCCTGCTCCATCTTTTCGAGGAAATAGTTCCTAATCGAACTGACCAGAAAATACTCGGAAATAAAAAACACGACCGTAACAAGCAAAACTGCAATGACATAAGGACGCAGCCTGATAGTTTTTTTCATGTGCCACTACCTCCATCGCGCTGAGCGATCGTGAAAGATCGAAAGAACCATAAAAAAACTGATAGGATTCCAGTTATGGAAACATTTCTTTATATGCTGTTAAATCTCCTTTTTAAAAAAATAAACCTGCGGAACCTCCGCAGGTAGAGATTTAAACATAGTGATCAGGCCGTGTACCACTGGGCTTGGGCTGCGTACATTTCAGCGTACAATCCGCCTTTCTGCATCAGCTCGGCATGGGTGCCTTCTTCAACAATCCTGCCCTCATGGAAGACCAAGATGCGGTCAGCAAGCTTAGTTGCTCCTAAACGATGGGAAATCATAATTGCGGTCCGATCTCCCGTCAGTTCTTTGAAGTCATGGTAGAATTTCGCTTCCGAGATGGGATCCAGTGCCGCTGTCTGCTCATCTAAAACCATCACCTTAGCTTCCTGCCTGGTAATTGCTCTGGCAAAGCCCAGCTTCTGCCACTGGCCGCCGGACAAATCGGTGCGTCCTTCTTCTAAGGTTCCCAAAAAGGTATTGTATTTTTGATCCATTTCCTGAATAAACGAATCAGCATCAGCACGCTTAGCTGCGGTAATTATCTCACTCTCAGTCAGCTCCCGATACATATCGCCGATGCGGATATTATCTGCAACTGTAAGCTGATAGCGGCCAAAATCCTGAAACACAAAAGATGTGGCGCGCCGCATCAAACCCAGCGATTCCGCCAAGTCTCTTCCGGCAAAAGTAATCCTGCCTTTCTGCGGACGGTACAACCCGCACAACAAGGCTACAAAAGTGCTCTTCCCTGAGCCATTTTCACCGACAATTGCTACTTTCTCTCCCTGCTTGATGGTGACATTGATGTCTTTTAATACCAGGCGCTCAGTGTTGGGATAATGGAAAGACACATTTTCAAACACGATATCTGCGTGCTTTGGCAGCGGCTCTTCTTCACCTGTGAGGTTTTCGCTGTCCAGCTCTAACAGTTCGAAATAATCTTTAATATACTTGCCTGTGGTGGATAACCCCAGCAGCTCATAGAAGATGGAGCGCATGATGCCCTGCAGATTGCGCGCTGCGCCGTAAATTAGGACAAAAGAACCGATGCCCACGCCTGATGCCGGATCAAACATTTGGCGGCAGATCAGCCACAGAGCAATGCCCAGCGTAGTGTATCCGCAGATATTAGACAGCAAATTGAAAACATAGTATTTGCGGATAAATTTATAACGGTGGTTGCGGAGTTTCAAGGACAGATCTGCCCATTTCTCCATTAGATAGCCAGAGTACTGCCCAACCCGCATTTCGCGTATTCCATCCCGTTTTACAAAGAGATTGTAAACATACCACTGCTGCCGTAACTCCGGAGCTTCCCACTGCGCTTGATAATACCCTTCTTCATTTTGCAGGCGCATCAAGATGATTGCCGGGATTGTACCGGAAATTATCACTACTGCAATCCGCCAATCTTCTGCTAGCACCAGCGCTCCGACAGAGGTGAGAGTAATCAGACTGGTGATTAAGCCCAAGCTGCTGTAAATCACCTGGGAAATCCGGTTGGGCAGTTCCTTGGATACCCACTCCAGCTTGTTGTACACCTCCGGAGTATCCATGTATTCATACCGCAGTGATGAGATTTTATTCAGCATCTGATCTATCATGTGGTTATTGACCCGCGCCGGAATTGTCCGGTTAGCATAAGCTTCCAAAATTCCCAACAGCCAGGAGAGCAGCCACAATCCTCCCCAAAGGGCCAATGCCTTAATCACTTTTTTCAAGATCGCTTGGGATGGGGAAACAACCAAAAGCTCTGCCTGGCTGAAAAACTCTTTCTGGAGACTAAGCAGGGCTGACGGAAATAAAGCAGTTACTAAACCAACCGCCAAAAACAGCAGTTCTTTCTTCTTGCAGGCCTGCAGGATCAGCCGAAAACTGGTTACAATGGTACGGACAATGCCAACTCCCTTATTACCATTCGTTTGCTCTTTCAAAGCCATTGAAAGCCACACTCCCTTCGTACCATTCGGCCTGGGCTCTGAACATCTCGGCATAATGCCGTCCGGCCTTGATCAGTTCTTCATGAGTGCCCATATCCACAAGCTCTCCATCTTTGAGAACGATAATCTTATCCGCTAATCTGGCAAATCCTAAGCGGTGGGATACTAACACAGCTGTTCTGCCGCCAAGGGAATTCTTGATTTCCAGAAACTGCTCCATTTCCGCGACAGGATCCAGCTTGGCAGCGGGCTCGTCAAGAATCAGGATATCTTTATCGCTGACATGAGCCCGGGCAACCCCAATCCGCTGCCACTCACCTCCAGACAGCTCCAGTCCGTCCTCCTCATACTGGCGGCCTAAGAATGTGTCGAGGCCTTTCGGTTGGGCCTGAATCAGCTTGTCAGCCTGGCCTTTTCGCGCCGCTTCCATCAGCACTGCGTCATTGTGCAGCTGCTTGATATCTCCAAAGGCGATGTTCTCGCGGATAGTGAAGTGATACTGCTTAAAATCCTGAAACACCGCGCCCATTTTGCTGTACAGGTATTCTTGAGTGAGTTCCTGGTAGGGCAGACCTTCAAAGTAAATTCTGCCCTTATTTGGGGTATAGAGACCAAGGAGCAGCTTAATCAGAGTAGTCTTACCTGCTCCGTTATCACCCACAAGGGCAACGGTTTCGCCCCTGTTAACGCTGAAACTGATATTTCTCAGCACTGTTTTTTCCGGTACATAGCCAAAAGTTACATTTTCCAACCGGAAAACGGTGACGGGTTCTTTTGGCTTAATCTCCTTGTGCTCCCGCGTCGGCAGACCTGTTTCATCAAACACCATTTCAAATACTTCCTTCTGATTGGCCAGCACCGGCATATAACCGACGGTGTAGAGGTAGTGGCTGACCAGGCTTTGAACCGTTCCAAAGAGCTGATCATTTAACTGCCAGATGATGACCAATCCGCCGAGCAGAATTTTACCGCGCCAGACCAACCACACTCCCACACCTAAGATTAAAAGTGTAAACAATAGGTACATCAAAGCTAAAATATTGCGCACCCGATTTGACTTTATCTCCAATTCAATTTCCATACCGGTCAATTTTTCAACCAATACGCGCCAGCGGCTGCGGAAAAACTCGCTCAACTTCATCGCCCGAATTTCTTTTCCGATTTCCCGTCCGGTCAGCAGTCCCGAATAATACTGCTGCTTGCGCCGCTCCATTTTGGCTACTGACCAGAAGTCATAATACTGCTGGAACACTCGACCGACCAGCACTAGCGAGACGACTGCCTGGATGCTCCCAATGACTAAAAGAATCCAAGAGGTTGAAAAAGCAAACCAAAGCAGGCCAATCGTGCCCACGAATGAGCCAATCATGCTGGTGGTACCGCCGATAAAATAGGCTAGACGGTTGCAGGTTACTCCTACCTGAGAAATCTGATCCGAGAACTCTTTGTTATCAAACTTGTATAAAGGAATCGTATTGACAAAGGCAGCATATTTCCGCTGCATGGCGATGGAATAGCGCGTCTGCATGGTGTACTTAATAATATTAGGAATGATATTGTACGAGCTCTGCAGAATCCACAGGGCGCAGAGCAGCGCAACTCTCCAAGTGACCTTCTTAAAATCGCTGGTTTCAACACCGATCGTAATCGAATTGACAACTTCCTGGGTAACCCTAAGCAGATAGACCGGAATCAGAGCTCCAAGGATATTCATTACAGTCCAGAAAATAAAGTTGCTCTTATCAATCTCCCAGCCCTGCTGGTACGCCCATTTGGCTACTTCCCACTGATCAAAGATTTTTAACCGTTTTAATATTCTGACAATCCTTCCTTCACTGACAACTTGGCTCATATCTCCACTCCTTTACCCTTGGGCTGTGGTCATTGATAATTATGTGAGCAGGGACTGAATTGAGCAGCTCAACCCAGTCCCCGGATCAAACCTCATTAATATAGTTGCACAAACCTTAAATTGGTTCGCTTAAAAAATAGCTTATTCATCCTTAACCTGGCTCAGATCAATCAGGCAGACTTGTGAGGCGCCATTTTCGAAAGGACGGGTGAAAAGAATCATGTCGCCGCTCCGGTTAAAGGAGGGATGAGGATGATCTCCTCCTGTTTTCGGCTCATCGGTGCTGGCAACAGCTGTAGTTTTGCCGGTTTCACCATTGATTAAGTAGATCAAGGTAGGGCTTTCTACCCCCAGATAGCTCATGCGGTCTGCGCAGAACCATTTGCCATCCTGGGAAACCCCAGGATGCAGCAGCTGTTCTTCCTCAGCCACTACCCGGAAGTTATGTCCATCCTTGGTTCCCATCATTAAATAGCGAGGCAGCTTCATAAAGACAATATGCTCGCCATCGGCGGTCCATACCTCATGGGTAATCCAATCGCCCTCTTTTTCAACGTAGTACGGTCTGGCCCTACCTTCTTCTCTATCAAAGATCCACATCCGCTGCAGCGCATCGCCGCCTGTTTCGTGGATGAAGAAAAGGAGATTGTCATCTGTGGGGCAAACCTGCACATGTCCGAGATTATAATCGCTCTGGTACACCACTTCCGATTTTCCGGTCTTTGGATCCAGCGTCACTAAGCCATAAATGCAGTTCCACTGCTGGTATCCGCAGACAATCATGCCGCTTTGGCTTGTAGTGAGATGGCCGGTTATTCTTCCTCCTTCCGGCAGGGCACCTACTTCAATAAACTCATCGGTATCGCACTCATAGCGGTAAACGATATTGTCCTTCACAGCGACCCCATAGTTTTGATGCCGATCCAGCGCAAAACCGCGGTATTCGCTGCCAGCTACCCGCTGAGCTTCGCCGGTTGCAACTTCCGCTTTCCAAAGCTCGCTTTTAAAGCGGAAAAAAGAATCGGGATCATCCGATGGAACCTGCTTGGTGAAGAAAAAGTAGCGGTCGTCGGCTGTAAAGTTCTCAGATGTAAAATACAGCTTAGTATTGCGCTCCGGACCATGGGTATACTGCCGAATCTCATAACCTGTCACCGGATCCTGATATGTTGTAAACTTGCTCATTTAGTACACCTTCCTCGCACTTCGTTTATGAAACCAAACTCTATATTCCCTAATTGTTAATAAAAACCTCTTAAATTTGTTAGTTTTATAAAAAGGGACAGCTGGATTTCCAGCCGCCCCATGATAACTAATTTTTTAGAACCCGATCACACCCGAATCGATCGCATATGTTTCCAGCATATCCGCTGTAGTTTTCAAAAGGATCGCAGCGATGGTCTCATCCACCACAAACACGCGGGCATAAACTGAACCGGAGACAATCGCCATAAATGCAATAATACCCACTAAGGTGGGAAGTGAAAACTCGGTGTAACCGTTCCAGAACTCTGTGAGACGCTCAAACAGGTCCCGTTTCCTGCCTGCTGCCCGCGCCTGCCTCATCCCGGCTTTCAGCCTCGTTTTTTGGCTGTCACTAAACTCAATATGCTTAAGCTCAACTTGTAACTTCTGCCTGAAACTCATCGCCCTCCTCCTCTCTAAAAAACTGGCTCAACTTCTGCCTGGCCCTGTATAACCGGTTCTTAACCGTACCCTGCGGCACCGCCAAAATTGCAGCTATTTCCACCGTTGTAAATTCCTCATAGTAGTATAAAGCGGTAATCTCCCGGTAAATTTCGGGCAGTTGCTGCAAAGCAGCTGTTATTTCCATTTTCTCCTCCACCTGTTCAGTAGGGACAGGAGAATTTCGGTTAGACAGGTGGTCAAGGGTGCTCCTGGGAACAAACTTCAGCATGTTCCAAAAGCGACGGTTCTGCTGGCGGCGGCAGCGTCTGATCAAAATCCGGTACAGCCAAGTATAGAGGGCAGATTCACCGCGAAAACTGGAGAGATGAGTGGCGGCATCAATTAGTGTCTCCTGCACGATATCTTCGGCAAGATGGTAATCGCCAAGGATCAAAACCGCAGCCCGAAGCAGCCGGTCCGCGTATTGATTTACGATGTGGTCGATCAGCTCTGATTCTTGACCGCGCAAATCAGTCTCCACTCTGTTCCCTCCCCAGTAAACTCATTACCTCTGCCGCTCTTCCAATTCCCGCAGCACTATTTCCATCCATTTTTCAACCCGCGGACCAGGAGCGAGCTTTTCGATTCTGCGCAGTGTTGCTAAACATTTGTCTAGATCGCGGTTGGAAAAGTTGCTTAAGCTGGTATGGTCTGTAACATAGGTGCCGAAATAGTAGAAGCGTGCTAACAGCCACAGGACATCCAAATTATCGGGATCTTCAGTGATTTTCTGCTGAAGCAGCTCAAAGGCTTCAGCGTACCTTCGGTCCATGATCAGCTTTTCTTCCTGCGTTAACTCCGGAAATATGGCAGTGAACCAGCCTGGTTCCCTCGGCCTGCCAAACAGATTTAAAGCATCATTTGCCGGCAGAATCCGCCCATCGAATGTTCGAGCATCAATGAGAATTCCAATGCGCTCAGGACGTCCCAGCAGGGCTTCAGGATGAATGCCTTCGCCATCAAAGACCAAGAAAAACGGTGGATCCCAAAGGCTGTCGAGGCAGATGCTGGTAGTCTCTGTTTTCGCTGCCCATGCCCGCTCTACTATGGGCTTTCCATCCGGATTAGAAAAGGTGCAGTAGACTTCTACCAGATAGTAGTCCGCCTCAGGATAAGGAGTCCATTCGATTTCAATCGGTCCGCCGCTGTATTCGAAACCTGGTTCCGGCTGGATTACCCGCAGCGGCTCGATAAAACTGAACTCAACCTTTTCTGACTCTAATACTTGGGGGCCTAAACTCAGCTCACTATTTTTAATCCGCAGCTGCAGTCCATCCACCTGCTCCATCTGGAAGCGGTTCAGCTCAATCCCAATCTCAAACTCTCCATCCGGCAGCCGCAGCACAAACTGCCCGTCACTGCGAGTTTTCACCGAGAAATACTCATCGCTGCTGCGTCTAACACGGTACCAGCCATCACCCTCGATAATCTCAGGTCCCGGATAGACCAAAACCTTTACCCCGGGAAAAGGAGCCCCGTTGATAGTAACTGCTCCTTTGATTAAGTGCTTGCCATTTCCCTCGACCTTTTTAAGCATCTCTATCTTTTGCATCGCCGCCCAAGAACTCCATCCTTGCTTGTAAATCTCCTTGGCCTGCTCGTAATCTCCCTGGGCAAAGTAGATATGTCCCAGCCACTCTGTAAAGATAGAAAGCTGGCTGCTGTAACTTGCCGCCTCTTCCCAAACCGCCACAGCTTCATCAATCATGTCACACTGCAGGTACAGCATAATGAGTCTTTCGGTAGCTTCAAGCAAAACTCTAAACTCTCTGTTTTTAATAATACTCCAGTAAAATTCCTCTGCCTCTGCCAAATCCCGCTCCTCAAGGATAGTCGCCAGTTCATCAAAAACTAATTTCAACTCATAATACTTGTAATCCATAAAATCTGGATCCTGATAGAATTCATACAGCATCCAGCACCGCTCTTCTAAAGTCAGGGCATCGCTCTGCAGCAGCTCTTCATACTCAGGCGGTGGGATAGTGCGGGATGACCGGTTGTGGAGAAATGTTGCGGTAAGGTAATCTCTACTGTCCGCCAACATCAGAATCGTCTCTGTTAATGCCTTGGGCACATACTCATGATCAGGATACCTGGTAATCAAGGCATCATAATAAGCAAGAGCCTTGACGTAATTTTTTAGGGCCTTAGCCGCCTCAGCCCGGAAATAAAGAAGATAACCTCCGGATGCGTAAACCAAACTTGTTGAAGCTATAAAGATAAGTAGAGCTAAAATAAGATGTTTGTTTTTTATTCTTACCCTCACAGCTTCTCAGCTCCTTCCTGCCCCATGGAAGTAAGAATCTCAATCGCATCCAGTAAAACCCTCCGGTTCCCGCCAAGTATTTCCAGATGCCGGTTACCCTGATCCCAATACAGCTCATAAACCCAAATTTTGACGATCCGATCTTCACCCCAGATACGAGCAGGATAACTGTGCTGCCAAACGGTCACTCCAGCGTGCTGAAATGTCTCACGTTCATGATACAGCTTCAGATCATACTGCCGCAGGATAAAAACAGATTGATCATTGGGGTCTTCATAGCGTGATTCTAAATAAGCCCCGTAGGAATCGTTTTTATAGACAACACTGTTTCTTTGAAACCTGCCGACATATTCTGGTGCTAAGACCCTTTCACTAAAGCAGGATGCAAGCTCGCTGGGATCAACTGAATGTGGGTCAGCAGTAAGCAGCTTTACTCGCTCCGGCCAGTTCCTAATTATGGAGTCGATAATCGCAAATAGCTGCTCCTTATCAAGTGAAGTTTCGATTTCAATGCGGAAGCCATCATGATAAGTTAAAGCCATCGTATGTGCGAATACGCTCTTTCTTACAGCAGCGTGGTGCTGCTCCACAGTATGAACCTCTTCTCCGTAATTGCGAAAAGTCCACTGATCAGGCGTTCCGGCAGAAAGTCTTATTACTAAGAAATCGTCTTCGCTTGCAAAACATAAATGGTAATCACTTTGATAAGCCAGATATTCAAAACCTAGGCGGAACTTAAAGTCTACTGCGTCGGCTATCCGTCTAAGATCAAGACCCATCCAGGTTCCTAAATCTCCATATTTAGTAATCATATTGGAAACTCTATCGGTACTGCCGACATACAACAGCGAAGCTTGATAGGTCTCTCTAAACTTAAGCAGCAGAGTTTCACTGGCTGAGCCGGAACCGATGCCAACCGCAAGCCCCAGCATTACCAAGAACATAAACACAGTTGTTTTCAGTTTGAACCGCCTCTGCACTGTTCTCAACTCCCTTCACTTCTTTAGAGGCATTACTCTAAAGAATGGTTGCATAAAAAAACACACCGGAATAAAAACTCCGATGTGTTTGGCTGTGATAAGGCAGCTAAAACGGGAAAATCCCTATCAACTTCTCCAAAAACGAGCAATTTTCCCTTTGATAATCAGCCAGTATTTTCAGCAGTTCCGGCACAAACTCTTTAAAAGTCGGGTACAGGGCACGGTTAGTCTTGTATACCTTCAGCTCCTCCACTATAAAGCGGGTTAGATAAAAGCCTCGGCTTTCCTGATAAGTGATATTCTCCTCAACAGCATCTGCCCCATATAAATCTTCCGCAGCCAGCACCTCCACTGCCCGCAAGACCTGTTCGTTGAGAAAAGTAGCCACATCGGGGTAAGCCTGGCTCTTCATCACCGCTTTGACCCGGTTAAAGAGGGGACGGAGCTTAGCCACCTCCTTCGGGTAAGCCTCAAGGCTCGGATTAACAAAAGAATGCCCCAGCTCATGAATAGTTAACTGCTCCAAAGTCTGTCCTGTCGGGAACTCGGGCTTATTGGTGCCGGTTCCATATTCGCGGGTAATTTGGTAAGCGATCGTCTCGCCATCCGGTCGTTCTAGAGTAACGCCATAACCTCCGCCGGGAAACATTGCCGGCGCTAAAATCAGATGAAATTCAGCAGCTTCCCAGCCGAAAAACTGCTCCAGCCATGTTTTGGCTGTTTCCGGTTCAAATCCGGCAGTACTTTCCATCAGTATTTCTGATAAATAGGGCTCCCAGGCAGCGTAGAAATCCAAAAACTGAGCGTCTACAGCTAAAGATCGTAAGGCTAGGCGAAACTCTTCCAGTTTATCCCGGCCTCCACTTCGCTTAACTATATACTCGCTGTACTCAAAAACTATCTCCAGTTCTGGTAGAGGTCCTAAATGAGCCATGAATGCCAGCGGGGCATCATAAGTAAAGCCCCGGTCAGTTAATTTTTGAGCTATTTTCACCGCCTCGTGGTCCCTATACGGTTCAAACAACGCCTGGAGAGCTCGGAAGTACTCATTGCCTCCGTTTTTCGGTCCCCTGTGCTCAATCCATGATGTCTGGGCGAGTACACCGGAAATCAATTCCATTTCCGGTGAAATCCCGACATAGATTTCCGAGGCGCTGCTCGCAAAACCTGGAGTTACAGCCAGAAGTAAAATTATGGCAAGCATCAGTATCTTTTTTATCATCGTAATTCACCTCAATTTGTTATTAGTTATGAAGTAATATTTTCCTGCTGAAAATAAAATAAATCCAGGCGGTTAATCCAGCGTCCTATCTTATTTTTGGTATAGAGATCTATCAGCTCAAGTTGTTGACAATCTGCCGTCTTTTAGCACTATTACAGAACCAAATTATAACCCTAGCGTTGTTTTTTTCTAAAATATACATATTATGACATTTCCACGCAAATTAGGAGCAGACCGGTGTTAATTTTTAGGATTTTTTAAGTTATTCTTTTGTAAATTGTCAAGAGACCCCATAAAAATGAGTTGCTTCATACGAAAGAATATACCAGCTGAGGCAAGAAATCACAATACCTTGTGGTTGCTCCCAGCGTCGTATACTGCAGATTTGATTTTTACTCACTTTTCTGGTATACTTAAGACACAACATAATCTCCGAATTCAATTATTATGAAGCGGGGGAACCGATTTTAGGGGTGAATCTTGATAGTATTATCAAGAGGGGCAACTTGGGTGTCCTAATCCGTCAGCTAACCTCGTAGGAGTACTCCAAGCGTGAATCTACTTTAGAAGATGTCGTTAAAAGTAGATCACGCTTTTTGATTTCATAATAGTTGAAAGGAGATGGACCGCATGCAAATCTGCAATAACATCCACGCTAACTTTCCGATTAACATATTCCGCTTTACTGCTACTCAATGCTGCAAAATATCACATAATCAACGTCCCAATCCTCATGTAAGACTTGATGGACATTGAGACACGGTCTGCACAAGTCAAATTCCAGACAATATACCAGTTTAATGTCGTTAATAAGGGTAACTTGTGGTGAACGGTCGAATGCGGAAGTCTAGTGTCGAAGCTTAATGGCTCAGCATTAATTCAATGAATGAAGGGGGAGACGTTGATGTCAGGTCAACCGCTAACAATTGATCAAATCCGTACATTCATGGACAAGAATCTTGGGAAGAAGGTAGTTTTAACCGTCAATCACAGTCGTAAGAAGAAGACGATTAATAGAGGTATCGTTGCTGAAACTTATCCGAGGCACTTTGTTGTCAAACTGGACAAAACAGCAGCTGTTAAAAATGCATCTTACACCTACGCCGACTTACTAACAAAAACAGTAGAACTTGAATTTCAAGAACAGGATCGAGTCTCCTAGCACAAAGAGAGGGTGAAGCTTAACGCTTCACCCTCTTCGTTTTATCCCGCTTTAGTTACTAAACTTAAACCAGCCAAAATCGAAGTTAGAACCGGGCAGGAAGATAAAGGTAACAGTCTGCTTCCCGGTCACCTTTTCGATCGGAAACTCCAGTTTCTGGTATTCCTCAGATGCAGGGAATTCGATAATCTGGCGGGTTTCTCCATCTTCATCGGCAAAGCTGATGTGAATGGTATTTTTGCCTTGGGGAGCCCTGCCGTATATTACCAGCTTATCAGCACCGGAATCACCAAAGTCCATGTCTTCGAACACCAACGAGACGTTGTTGCCGATCCCCTCAATCGTGTCTTCCTTGATGGTGTAGGTATCACCATAAAGCTGATCATGCTCCACAGCGCGATTTTGAGCAAAAGCTCGCGGCGATTCAGTAAACTCGAAGCCTTTAATCTGCATCCGCTCATATACAACGAGGTAGATGTCGTTAGGTCCCCTCAACCGTCTGTTGAGGCGGTAGGTTTCAGGCTGATACACCATCCATTTCGGCGCTTTCTGATAAACATCATCTAACAGTTTCCGGCTGCCCTCCTGGTTCGGCACGCCGTCCCAAATCTCAATCCTAACTTCAGCCCGGGAGTTGAAGAAGATCGGGATCGTAATCTCATCGGATCCATCGGGACCGAAATCCAGGTTCTTAAAGCCCAGAACTGCTCGCTGATGCAGTGGAGTCGCAATGCTCCGCTCACTACCGCTGCCCAGTTCTCCTTCACCGTAGTCATAGAGCGCGGCGGGTACAAACTCGTAAGGACTTTTAGCTACTGCCCCTAAGCCCACACCTTCAAACTCCAGCTGAGAGATGAGCTTCGGCTTGTCGCTGCCGTTGGTGGTAATGCACCGGAGCCGGAACTTACCATCTCCTAATGCTCTCACTACAGCTTGATGGCCATCTGCTTCTACCTCAGCGTAAGGCACCGGAATTCCCAGATCATTAACCACGCTCCACTCCAGCTCCTGGTAAGAAGCATTTTCCGGATAGATGCGGGCTTGAACCGTGATTTCTTTTCGATCTTTGGTCAGCACCCGATCCGGATCGCAGTGCAGCTCGACTTTGCGAACGGGAACTTCCTCACTGCTTCCCATCACGATTGGTCTGGCCTGGTTTTCCATCAGAGCCGAAACACCGATTGCTGCACTTGGATCAACCGGCAGTGCCTCGAATTCAAGGATCTCACTGGGCAGTCCCTTAGATGAAACCCGCACCTGGATTTTTCCAGGTTCGAGTTTAGCACCGATGATTGCCATCAGCTTGCCGCTGAACAGCCTGCGGCTTACGCCTTTGTACTGATCATAGTCAGTGCTGTCTCCGTTATCGAGACCGAGGAGGCGGCCAGCACCGCTGACTTCAACCTCAACGCGATTAGTGGCATTCTCTACCGGATTGCCATCTTCATCTTCCATGGAAATCTCAACAAAGATCAGATCAGTACCGTTGGCCTGTAGCTGGTACTTATCTGGTTTAAGAATAATCTTCTTGGGATCTTTGAACGATCTTCTCACTGCTGTGGCAATCACTTGATCGTTTTCATCATAAGCAATTGCTTTCAGTTCGCCTTCCTCGTAAGGAACCTTCCACCAGCCGATTAACTGATCCCCATGCTCGTGGTCGATATCAAAGGTGCCGATCGTTCTGCCGTTCAGCTGCAGCTCAACATTCGGCGCATTCGAGCAGACCCGCACATCAATAATCTGACCCGGGTTGAAATCCCAATAGGGGAAGATATGAATCATGGGATTGGTTTTGTAATCGGTCCAAGCAGATTGATAGATATAAAAGGAATCTTTCGGGAATGTAGCAGTATCTATCTGCCCAAAATATGAATTCTTGGTGCGGTATGGAGTCGGCTCACCGATGTAATCAAAACCGGTCCATAAAAACTGACCTAAGGAGAACTGGTGATCCCTTTCCGCGATAATGCAGTACTCCGCTGACTTAGCCCCCCAGCTTACCGTGCTGTTTCCAAGAGCTGAGCACTGCTCGTCATCATCAGCCAGAATCTGCTGCTCAAACGGGAAATGATAAATGCCCCGGCTCTGCACCACTGAGCTGGTTTCACTGCCGTAGATTACCCAGTCCGGATATTTTTCATGATGCTCTTGGTAGAGCCTTTCGGCGTAGTTATATCCCGCAATTTTTAAGATGTCAGCGCATTTTTGGGCGTTTTCCCACGCCATATAGTTGGAGCCGATTGTAACTTGAGCGTTTTCTTTCGGATCATGCTCTCTCACATAATCCCGCAGCATTCTCGTGATTGCCTGCCCCCGCTCGCTCGCATGGGTATCATAGATCTCGTTACCGATACTCCAAAGCAGCAGGCTGGGATGATTGCGGTCCCGCCGCACCCAGCTGCGCACATCCCGCTCTGCCCAATCAGGGAAAAACCGGGCATAGTCGTACTGGGTTTTGCGCTTTTCCCACATATCGAAAGCTTCATTAACAATAAAGAAGCCCATCTTGTCTGCAAGATCCATTAAAGCCGGCGCCGGCATATTATGGGCTGTTCGAATCGCGTTTACACCCATCTCTTTAAGTATCTTAAACCGCCGCTCTAGCGCCACTTTATTAAACGCTGCGCCCAGCGCTCCCAGATCATGGTGCTCGCACACCCCATTTAATTTCATCTTCCTGCCGTTAACGATCAAGCCCTGATTCGGGTCAAGAACAATTTCCCTAAAGCCCACATTTTGAACAATGGTTTCCACCGCTTGAGCGCTGCCTGCCGGTTTAAGCTCGCTCACCAACCGGTATACATTCGGTTCGTCTGGACTCCAGAGCCGCGGATCAGATACATACAAGACCTGCGAGTCTATCTGCTGTCCACCCTTAGCTTTAACTAAGCTTTTAGAAACAGCCATGACCCGATTTTGGGCATAAATTGTGTGAATTAGTTCTGCATCATCTTTCAGCACCAGCTCGGTATCAATTTCTACCCGCCACCTGCCGTCTTCAGGCTTAATCGATACATAAGTGCCATCGGTAGGAATGTAGTTACTGCCGCGGGTGATCAGATACACGTCGCGATAAATTCCCGCTCCCGAATACCAGCGGCTGTTCGGCGCTTGATGCACCACTTTCATTAAGATTTCATTTTCGCCTTCAATAATAAAGTCAGTCAGATCATGCTCAAAGGAGGAATAGCCGTACTTCCACTCCCCGACCAACTCGCCGTTGACGTACAGAGTGGAATCCATATAGACACCTTCGAAATACAGCAGCAGGTGTTCGGGCTTGGTTTCGCAGACCAGTTTTCTGCGGTACCAGCCAATGCTGTTTTCATAGAGATTTAAGGTATCGTGAACTAACCAGTCGTGAGGCAGATCGATGGGCTGAAATTCCAAATTGGTCGGTTCAGCAACGTCCAAACTGCTCTTGGCAAACTCCCACCCATCGTTAAAAAGCCGCTTCTGATTCAACCAAATTACCTCCCTGTAATTTTATTGGCTCCTATTGATTGCCTTTCAGGCCAATCGCTTCAGCCGCTGTGCGCATCCCGAGAATGGTTTCCTGGATCAGGTCATCTAAATCTGCACCCAGCATCTGACAGCCTGTTTCAATTACTTCCCGATTTACACCGGCAGCGAAGTTCTTCTGCTTGTACTTCTTCTTAACAGACTTGACTTCCAAATCCAAAACACTTTTGGAAGGCCGCATTAAGCAGACCGCGTTGATTAAACCGGTCAGCTCATCTATAGCATAGAGAACCTTTTCCATGAAGTGAACAGGCTTAACATCGGTGCAGATTCCATAACCGTGGCTGCACACAGCGTGGATGATTTCTTCATCAACGCCTCGCTCGCGCATGATTTCTGCGCTTTTATGGCAGTGCTCATCAGGATATTTTTCATAATCCAAGTCGTGCAGCAGCCCGATAACACCCCATTTGTCCGCATCTTCGCCGTGTTTGGCGGCAAAATGGCGCATCACTGCTTCTACAGCTAGGGCGTGCTTCAACAGCGCGTCGGATTGATTATACTCGGTTAACAGCTCCCAGGCCTGCTCACGCGTTAATTGGGCCATATCCAATCCCCCCAAATCCTATGATAATTGTCCTGAAATTATGTGGAATATCAAGATGGTACTTCGCACTAAGTCCTGGAAAGTCCTGCCTAACCCTACCCAACGAGACACTGTTTATCTGCGTACTGAAGCTGATGCAGGTACCTGTAAAGGCTGTTAGGATCAGCGAGCAGCTCGGAATGGGTTCCTGATTCTGCCACCTGCCCCTGATTGATAACCACAATCCGATCGGCTTTTTCGACAGTGGACAGGCGGTGGGCAACCGCGATTGTAGTTCTGCCAACCATCAAACGCTCCAAGGCTTTCTGGACAAGATATTCAGATTCAGAATCCAGCGCTGAGGTAGCTTCGTCAAGAAGCAGAATTGGAGCATCTTTTAAAATCGCTCGGGCAATGGCAATCCGCTGCCGCTGTCCTCCCGACAGATAAGCACCCCGCTCACCGACCTTTGAATCATATCCATTGGGAAGCTGAACAATGAAATCATGGGCGTAAGCTGCCCGGGCGCAGGCTTCAATCTGGTCCATGGTTGCGTTTGGGCTGCCGTATGCAATATTCTCGGCAATGGTCCCGGTAAAGAGATAGCTTTCTTGCGGCACATAAGCGGTCAGCCCGCGAAGTTCCTCCAGGCTTAAATCATAGATTGGGCGTCCATCAATCACAATCTCACCAGCTGACGGCGCATAAAACCCTAACAGCAGCTTTAAAATAGTGCTCTTGCCTCCACCGCTCGGACCAACCAGGGCATACATCTGGCCTTTTGGCACTGTCAAGTTAAGCTTGCGCAGCACCTGCTCTCCATTGGGATAGCAAAAATCCAGCCCGGCAATCTCTACCGCGGTTGACGCATCTGCAGCGGTTCTGGTCCTACTTGGCTTGATTGATACCGGTTTAGGCAGCCTGACCGGCTCTTCCTGCTGATCTAAAAGTTCCAGCACCCGCTCTGCTCCCGCCAGTCCGGTCTGGATCTGGGTGATCTGGTCGCCGAGACTGCGAAACATCCGAATAGCATCATTCTGCATCTGCACCATGAAAACAATATCACCAAAGCCTACCCGTCCTCTGAAAACGAAGAAGCCGCCAATAATCATCAGCCCCACAGCGCTGAGAAAACTGGTAAAGAAATTGACTGAACCCAAAGCTGCGTTACAGCGAACTCGCCTATCCGCCAATGCCAGCACCGAACGGTTTTCCTCGCAGTAATCGTTATTCATCTTCGCTTCCAAACCATAAATCCGGGTAGTCTGCATTCCAGCCAATAGATCTGAGAGCCTTTCCGTAAGCTTACCCAACCGCTCCTGCACCTGATTTGAGAGCTTCCGCACTAGTTTAGCAAAACGGGCGTTAAGGTAAGTGAAGATCAAGCCTAAGCCAATAGTAAAGGCAGCGAGCTCCGGACTGCGGATGAACATCACCGCTAATGCGGCGGTACCGCTCAGCACGCTCTGGCAGATTGCCTGAATATTGCTGCTGTAAACTAACTCGAGGGTTTTTAGGTCGTTAGTCACCCGGGAGGTTAAATCTCCACTGTGGTTTTCTTCCAGAAAGCTGGCGGGAAGCCGCTGGATTTTCGCAAAAGTGATGGTGCGGAAGTTTGCGCTGGTGCGGTTGACCACATATGTAAGCAGATAGTAGCTGATTCCGCCTACCAAAGCGGTTCCACCCAGCAGCCAAGCTGTTTGAGTCAGTTTTGCAAGTAGGACTGCCAAATCTCCTAACTCCATCGCTGCGGACATGTCGGCAAAAAATGCAGCCACAATATAATTGATGGCAAAGGACAGCAGACTAACTGCTGTTAAGGAAATAAAGTAAAGCGGCTTGAGCTTGATGTATTTGATAATCCTCATTAAAGTACGCTTTTTCATTCTTCTTCCTCCTCAACCAGCCTGCTGCAGCTGGGTTTGGTATAGGCGGTAGTATGTTCCTTTAAGTTGTAGGAGTTCCTCATGGGTACCCGCTTCAACAATCCGTCCCTGATCAATCACCAGAATCCGATCTGCGTTTTTAATCGTAGACAGCCTGTGGGCAATGACAAGGGTTGTTTTGTCCTGCATCAGCCTCTCCAAAGCCTGCTGAACCAGGTGTTCCGCTTCCATATCCAAGGCAGAAGTTGGTTCATCTAAGAGCAGAAGCTCCGCATCTTTTAAAAATGCTCTGGCAATAGCAATTCTCTGCTTCTGCCCGCCTGATAGGCGGCTCCCCCTTTCACCCACAACTGTGTCGTATCCATGCGGCTGCTGGAGGATAAACTCATGGGCCGCTGCCGCCTTGGCTGCGGCAGCAATTTGGTCATCATCGGCACCCAGCCTTCCAAAAGCGATATTTTCTTTGATTGTTGTGGGGAATAAAAAGGGATCTTGAGTAACTAACGAGATGCGGCTCCGAAGCTGCTGGGGATCCCATTTCGCATATTCATGGCCGAAAATATTGATTGTACCGGAATTAGGACGATAGAACCCGGTAATTAGCTTAAAGATTGTTGATTTCCCTGAGCCGCTGGGACCGACTAATGCTGTTATCTCGCCTTTTTTGATCTGAAATGACAGATCTTTAAACAGCTCTGATTCTCCATAACCGAAACTGACACCACAAAATTCCAAAGCAGTGTCGTTATCCGCGGGATCGGTCACTCCCCCTACCGGTTCTTCTGGAATCTCTAAAAGCTCCTGAATACGGCCGTATCCTGCCATTGCCCGGTGATACTGGCCGATATAATGGGGCAGTGCGGTTAAAGGATTGCTGACATGGTTAAGAAGATTGATAAAAGCAAATAAGGAACCAATCGAAAGCCGGCCGGAAATCGCCAAATATCCGCCGTATCCGAAGCAGATTAGAAAAGGCGTAAGTCCAACCAGGTAGGAAACCGCGTGCATCAAGCTCTGCTGCCTGCCTAGTTTTAAGCCGTGCTGCAGGCTTCTTTTTACAAAGCTCTGGAATTTTTTCTCCCGCTCTACTTCAATCCCGAAGGCCTTAACTTCAAAGCTGCCGGCGATGCTGTCCTGAACCTGGCTGTTGATATCACCGAGGCTGTCCTGCAGTTGGCGGCTGGCTTGATGAATCGGTTTAGAAATTAAGGTTACCGCCGCTGCCAAGACTGGTGTGACAACTATCACCGCTGCGGTCAGCTGCCAGTTAATGATCAATAAATAGATTAAAGCCCCAACCGCAGATAAAGGAAAGTAAATCAGGGGCATCAATCCGCCTGCCAGAAATTCTCTTACCAGGGTAACATCATTGGTTAAGCGGCTGATCAAATCACCGGAATGGTGCTGCTCCAGATACGAAATCGGCAGCCGATTGAGCTTTTCCACAGCCTGCTGCCGCATCTGCGCCCCGGCCTGCTCGCCGAAGCGGCCTAATGCCAGCCTTCTTACAAAAACAACGCCCGTCATCACAACCGTAATTACTGTAAACCAGATACCGACAGCGAGCAGGTCCTGATAGCTGCCACCGGTAATTGCATCAACTCCGGTCCGCAGAACTGCTGCTACACTCAGATCCGCTAATGCTTCTACCAAAATACAGAGTAACGCTAAAATCAAGAGTGGGCGGTGCTGTTTGAGATCCGCTAATAACTGCTTAAAATACTGCATATTCTCAACCTCCTTGATTAGAGGATATCAGGAACAGCTGGGTCGGGCTACGGTCCGAGGAACGGATATTTTTCCTCCTTAAGGCTGAGATGAAAATAAGACTGCCGTTCTAACACAGCAGTCTTATCTCAAAAAATAATATTTTTCATGCTAGAGCATTACTGAAACCTGATCCCGATCCATGCGGGCAATGCACTCCTTGAGTTTGTTGCGCAGATAAGCATCTTCTGCCGCGACGTTGCGAACTTGGCGCAGCAGATCGATGCCGCGGCGGAACGCAAATACTAAGTCACCTTCATCAATTTGCGATGCCTCCATCAGCACAGTAAAGCTCTCTCCCTGGGACCAGCGGTAAGCTAGAACCGCAATATGGTCGTTAAATTCAACCGTTGAAAATCCTAAGAACCGTTTTTCCATGTTGGCAAGCTGGAATACCAGCTTATAGGCGGGGGTAAAGTTCAGCTTATGCCGAATTTTAGTTTCATTGCGGCGCGGTTCATAGCCAATCGCTACCGCCAGAGCATTCAGCTCGGAAATGCTGTACTTGTGGAACCAGCCTTCCATAAACAGCTCGGTAATCAAAAGCTCGTGGCCGTGGATGTGACTGGCAAACTCTCCGGCACTGGTAAGTTTATCTCCCTGCAGATAACCTAAAGCCTGAAGCAGAGCTTTCTTATCCTGATACTCCTGGTAATACCGGCTTTGTGGGTCAATCTGCTGCTCCCGCTTGATTAAGTTCTGATAGCGGTGGACCAGTTTCCGATAGCGCTTGCTGTCTTTGCGGCACTCGCGCTGCGTTTCCTGCGGGCAGTCCACAACCTCTGTTTCGTTAATAGCCTGATTAATGGCTGCCAGCTGCTGGCGCAGACGCCTTTTTGCCCGCGGATAGCGTTCCTTCCGCAACCGGTTCTGCAGCTGTTTCTGCTGACGGAGCATCCGCTCAAAGACTGCTGGGCAGGCTTCCTGGTCAGTATGCTCGCAGAACTGATCAAGCTCTGCCTTCAAATCATCGATCCGCTCCCTGAGAAACTCCCGCTCATCGAGAGCTTGGTATGTAGCAAAGTTCTGGCCTAGGATGCGGTAAATCTGCTCATCATCATAGTTTTTAATTAAGTTGAGAATCGAGTTATAGGTCAGGGCAAACTGGCTCTGAAGCGGTTCAATCTGGGATTCTTTCATGCTGGGCAGATCATGTGGATCATAATAATTAAAATCAACCAGCATAAACACAAAGCCTTCGGTATCAATTCCCCGCCTGCCGGCTCGTCCCGCCATTTGAAAGTATTCCCGGTTGGTAATCGCCCTAAACGACCGGCCGTCCCACTTAGTGCTGGAATCGAAACAAACACTGCGGCAGGGGAAATTCAGCCCCACTGCGAATGTTTCGGTACAGTACAGCACTTTGATTAAACGCCTGGTAAACAACTCTTCAACCACATCTTTTAGAGCCGGCAGCATTCCGGCGTGGTGGTAGCCAATGCCTTTGAGCAGCAGGCTGCGCAGGCCTTTCCACCGCTCACTTAAGATGCGCGGATAACGGGCACTGACTGCATCGATGACAGCCTCCGCTTCTCTGCGCTCATTAACTGTCAGGAAGCTGTTGTCAGCTCCCAACTCAATAGCATTTAACTCAGCTTTTTTGCGGCTGAAAGTGAAAAACAAACAAGGCAGATACCCATCCTTTATTTCTTCGATTAGGTCCACATGGGTAGTTGCAGGAACTTTATAGCCGTCTGCCTGCTTGATCCTGCCCAAAACCTTTTTAGCCCGCTTGCGAAACTGATTAACTGGAACAGCACCCATGCTTTTTTCAAAGATATAGTGGCGCAGGGGCACAATCCGCTCAAAGTGAGTGACGATCTTAATCTCCTGCCGCTGAGTCTGGCCGATCCACTCCGCCAGCTGCTCCACATTGGGAATAGTAGCGCTTAAGCCTAAAAACCGCATTGTATCCGGCATGAAGATCAAGCTTTCCTCCCACACGCTGCCCCGCTCTGGATCATCGATGTAGTGGATCTCATCAAAAATCACATAGCGCACATCGGCAACCCGCTCAGGAGACTGCTGAAGGAGGTTGCGAAAAATCTCAGTGGTCATAATCAATACCGGAGCTTCGGAATTGATCACCACATCACCGGTTAAGATCCCGACTGCGTCTTCGCCCATAATAGCTTTAAACTCTTTAAATTTCTGGTTGCTGAGCGCCTTAATCGGCGCGGTGTAAACTACCCGCCCATTTTCTTTGTAGATTTTTTCGATCAGGTAATCGGCAATTAAGGTCTTACCCACACCGGTTGGAGCGGCAACCAGGACAGAATAATTCTGATCAATGTACTCTACTGCTTCCTGCTGGAAGGGGTCGAGTACAAAACCGCGATAAACCTGAGTTGTGCCGTTATTACTCAAAGAAATCCTCCTTATAATCCCAGATTAGCTGCCGCGTTGGGCAGCTGCTGCCAGCGAAATTTCCGCAGCGTAGGCACTGGAAGAGACTGTATCACCCATACCCACCGTGCTGACAGGGTTCGGGACGATATGGGCGGGGACAACCAAAGCCCAGTGGTCATCCAGTTCCATAATGCCTGTAGCAAGTACTGCCTCGCCTGCCGGCAGTCCTAAACTCTGCGCTTCGCTGACAAATTCCTGCAGCTGCTTCATACCAACATCACTTAACGGATAATCAACCATCTGATCAACATCTTCCAGCGGCACCGCGCCTCCCTGCATAGCTTTCACTGCATTAACCGCGGAAGCAAACAAGCAGGCCTGCCGCACAATCTCCGGATCAACTCCATAAGGTTTCATGAGTACAACTACATAATAACCAAGATTATGCAGATGGATACGGGGAACGTTCAATTCCCTGGCCACCGCGAGAGCTCCCTTGTAGAGGCTGAAAGCTCTCTCATTTTCTGCAATCTCGGCTGCTAATTCACCATACCCGAGTCCTGCTAAGAGCCGGCGGATCTCGTTTTCATTAATTCCGAAACTGGTAAACAAAGGCGCAAGACTTTTTAGCAGTTTCTTTTCGTCATCCGCATCGGGCATAGGCACATATTCTAAGTGCAGTTTTAATTCCGGATTCTTGGACTTAAGGCGCAGCAGGTCATCACTGCTCAGCTTAATGTACTCATCTAAAGTTTCTGCCCGCCCTTCAATCCGGCCGTGGTGGTAGCCAGCCATAAAAGCTACATCTATAGTCTGTCCTAATTCAGGTAAATGGGACGCTATTTCCGGATCAAATCCCATTGCCGCTTTCGGGTTGCGTGTACCTAAAATCACGCGATTAGCTCGAGGTGAAGTGATTTCTTCATCGCCAAATTTAAAAGTAATTCCTTTAGCATACTCAAAAATGTAATTAAGTTTTGTCCACTGATCATTAACTGATTCCCGAACCGGAATCCAGGTAATGCCGCTGTTTACCTCGGGATATAATACCCTGGAGTCAAAACTGGCAGCCTGTTTCGACGATAAGACCGGGCTGTAAACGGAGCTGGTGGCTCCTAAAGCTGCCATCTGGTTTGCAATAATTCCAGCCTGTCCGCCCATCGCCTCCGAACGCTGCAGAAAGACCTGACTAAACCAATCACCAAGCTTGCTGTCCATGACCCCGTAGTGGGATTTACCTACCTTGATGCACTCTTTAAGCAGAGCCATAAACTCAGTATTGGTAGTGACAGGCCACACTTCGGTTGGTTCCGCAGGAGGATTGTCCAAAATCTGTGGTTCCTGCTTCATGATGCCGGCAATCATTTCTGCGTTCAGCTTAATAACTACGTCAACATTTGCATTAAATCCGGCAAATACCCTGCAGTTAAGTTTAGTTGTAATCGCATGCCTTAAATAATCGTGCCACATTACGCGTCTGCCTCCCTTATCCACCAAATCTAACTTCTATATTAACGGTTCTGCGGAAATATCCTGCCTGGAAAGCCAATAAATACCCAATGGGCAAAGTATTGCCAAGGGTGTTGTAAATCACTGGCGAAAGGTGTATACTTATCAATGTAGTAATAATTAATGCGAAGGAGGTGCCTTTCTTGAATACACTGCAAGAAAGAGTGCAAAAAGTGCTGGACTTAATCCGTCCCCAAATTCAAGGCGACGGTGGAGATGTAGAGTTGGTTGGCATTAATGAGGACAATGTTGTTACTGTTCGTTTAACCGGTGCGTGTGTTGGGTGCCCCATGTCCCAATTAACTTTAAAAGCAGGTATTGAGCGCATTCTCAAACAGCAGATTCCGGAAGTCACAGCTGTTGAGGCTGCTAACTAGTAGATGATGATAAGGTAGGCGGTCTGCGCCTACCTTTTGCTTTTTAAGGGAGGTTTAAGAGTGGAGCAGTTTTTTGCAGAAGCAGAACAGCTGGGGTTAGACGCGGTCGCTGTTACCCATGCGGAGAAATTCACAGAATGCCTGTGGCATTTAGAGAAAATAAAAAGCGAAGGGCATTATCCCGATTTTACCGAGCAGGATCTCCAGATTCGGATTGATCCCAAAGCAGTGCTGCCGAGCGCAAAAACAATCATCAGTACTGCAATTGCCTACAAAACTGAGCTGCCGAAGTTAAGTCCTCAGTCCGGGCTGCTCTCCCGCTACGCATGGGGTATTGACTACCACCGAGTCCTGACCCACAAGCTGGAAACACTGGCAGAGTGGATGCAAAAAAACCTCGGCGTTAAGAACTATGCTGTCTGTGTTGATACTAAACCCACCCTAGACAGGGCTATCTTTTTGCGGGCTGGGCTTGGATGGCGGGGCAAGAACTGCTGTGTTTTCCATCCCCAATTTGGATCCTGGATCTTTTTAGGCAGCATCCTTGTGGATGTGGAACTGCCGCAAATCAACCCTCATCCTTTTTCATCAGCATCTCCCTGTGATAAGTGCGATCTGTGCATTCAAGCCTGTCCAACCGGAGCACTGTTTGCCCCGTATCGGATCAACCCGTATATCTGCATTTCTTACTTAACCCAGATGAAGGGCTTTATTCCGGTTGAGCTGAGAGCAAAAATCGGCGTTAAATTGTGGGGCTGTGATAACTGCCAGCAGGTGTGCCCCATTAACAAACAGGCTCCTTCCTGTTCCCATTTGGAGTTTGCTCCCAAAGACGAGCAGAGCATCCCGGTGATCCCGCTGTTAAACATCAGCAATCGGGAGTTTAAGCATCGCTTTGGCGATACACCCATGGGCTGGCGCGGCAGAAGCGTAATCCAGCGCAACGCTGCGATCGTGTGCGGAAATCTCCAGTTAGGCGAAGCTGTTTCCGAGCTTAAAACCAGTCTGGAGGATCCCAAACGGGTTGTGCGGGGCACTGCTGCCTGGGCATTGGGAAAGATTGGCACCAAAAAAGCCAGGGAAATCCTGGCTGATCATAAAACCAAAGAAACGGATCTGCAGGTATTAGCTGAAATTGAATCAGCTTTAACCAGTCAGTGAGCGTTCCGAACCCGTACCGGAAATCCATGCTCTTTGAGAATCCGGACCGCTTTTTCTGCCGACCCGATTTTAGCAAAGCCCAGTCGTAATGTGCCGCCTTCGCCTTCCCGAACCCTAAGAATCTCAATATCGTCTATATTTACGTCCTGCCCGCCTAAAATAGCTGCTACCTGTCCAATCATACCCGGACGGTCAGGAATGGTAACAATAATCTCATCTAAGAAAGGCCAGTAGCCTTTCATTTTCGCCGGAATCTGATCGCGAACAGTTTTAGCCGCTGCCAGCTGCATTTCAAAATCCGGTCTTAATTCCTCGGCCAAAGCCCGCTTCATTTCGTTTAAACAATTTGTGAAGCGATCAATCATGGCAATTACCTGCTCTTTATTGCTGAAGCAGATATCCTTCCACAAACCGGGATTGCCTGAAGCAACTCTGGTAGTATCCTTAAAGCCCCCGGCAGCCAAAGCTAAAGTCATGGGATGTTCTCCAGCGAGCTCAGCTGCTGTCTGCACCAAGGCGGCAGCCGCAAGATGAGGCAGATGACTGATCGCTGCGGTAATTTTGTCATGAGTGTCCGGATCCAGGACCAGAGCTCTGGCACCAACTCCTTCTACTAGATTTCTCACCCGTCCCAGCGCCTGCGGATCAGTTGTCTCAGTTGGAGTCAGCAGATAAAAAGCATTTTCAAACAGATACGGATCTGCTCCGCCAACACCCGCTGTTTCCGCCCCTGCCATAGGATGCCCACCCACAAAGGCGTTGTTGGGCAGAAGCTGCTCTGCCTGAGCTACAAATTCACTTTTTGTGCTGCCCACATCAGTGACCACAGCCTGTGGCGCCAGGTACCCGCGGATGTTTTCCAAGATTTTTAAGTTGGAGAAAATCGGCGCGGCTAAGACAACCAGATCTGCATCCCGCACCGGTGAATAATCAAGCGCGTATGTATCAACAGCTCCTAATTCTTTGGCCATTTGCAAACTGTTCTCATCAAGATCGATACCAACAACTTTATCAGCCAGCCCGTGCTTACGCACCGCCATTCCTAAGGAGCCGCCGATCAAACCGACTCCGATGATTACCATCTGATCAAAGATTACAGCCACGGGTACTCCTCCTAATTCACAGTCCATTAAACTGTAATATTTGACTAAACTATTCCAAACCCTTCTTGATCGCTTCCCGCGCCAGCTCATCGCAGCGATTGTTCCAGAAATTGTCGCTGTGGCCTTTCACTTTAATCCACGTGATTTCATGCTTCTTGGCTAATACCAGCAGTTCTTCCCATAAATCTTGATTGCTCACCGGCTGATTTCTGGCGTTTTTCCAGCCCCGCCTCAACCAGCCGGAGAACCAGTCCTGCAGAAAAGCATTAACCAGGTAAGCGCTGTCAGAGTAAAGATTAACTCTGCTGGGAGTTTTCAGCCGCTTTAAAGCCTCGACAGCAGCGGTCAGCTCCATTCTCTGATTGGTCGTGTTCGGCACATAACCGCTGTATTCTTCAACTACTTCACGAATATGATCATGATAGATAATAACTGCCCCCCAACCTCCCGGACCGGGATTGCAGCTGCAGGCACCATCGGTGTAGATTTCTATTGTTTTTTGCGTCATGTTTACCACTCCTTGGATGGATTCTTCGTTTTTCTTGGCATTTCGGACGGAGTATGATAAATTTAAAATATATCCACTATTATACTTAGGAGGTGAAACCGTGGTAGAGAAACTGGAAGTTCTCACTGAAGACTCCCGCCATGTGGGCAAGAGCTGCGCCAAGTGTGAACAAAAACTGGAAATCGGTGCTGAAATTGTCGAATGTCCCCGCTGTCACGCAGTCCACCATGCTGACTGCTGGAAGCAGAATGGCGGCTGCGGCCGCAGAGGCTGCGCCCAGGTCGCCAAAGCAGTGGTCGGTGAAAAATCTGCCGGTGATGGTCCACCTCCCCCAATCCCGCCGCATAGAATATTACTGGGACTCGGGATCGTACTTGCTGTTATTTTAGTTTCTATTTTGTGGCCAGAACCACCGGATCCGGCTGCGGGGCGGACCAAAATTTATGTTCTGTTTGAAGCATCACTGGATGAGCAGAATGAATTGAACCGCATTATTAATGATTTTAATGCCGAAAGCAGCGATATTTATATTGAACTGCAGACATCATCGCGCAGCATGATTGAAAACCAATTGGTTGTGCGCATGGCAGGCGGCGATGCTCCGGACATTTTTGCGCTTCCCTATGACCGCTATGAAGCAATGCTGGATCAGATCGGAGCAATGTATCAGCTCGGGGACAGCGATAATCCTGTCTATGGTGTGCAGCATCCTTCTCAGCTGAGGGTAATTAGTATTTTTGTCCACACTCCCCATCCATATGAAGCTGTCGAAGTGCTGCGCTATCTGCTGCAGGAGATGCCCCGCCGAGATTTAACAGAGCTCAAAGAGCAGGCTCATATTCTGGATCCGGAGTATATGGTCGATGTCGATACCTTCTTGAGCTTAACTGAATAAGCAAAGGAGCCCTTTTTATGAACATTGCAATGTTTACTGACAGCTACACCCCGTATATAAGCGGTGTTGTCCGCTCAATTCAGCGCTTCAGCCGCGGATTAACCGCGCTCGGACACAATGTTTACATCTTTGCACCACAGTATTCGAAAAAACAGATGGCCAATGCCAGTGAGCAGGATGGGATTAAGGTCTTCCGCTTTCATTCCTTTCCTGCTCCTACCTGTCCTTCCTACGCGCTGCCGATTCCCATCTCCTTAAAAGCAGATCGGCTGATTCGCACGCTCAACATCGACATTATTCATACCCATTCACCATTTATCACAGGACAGTTAGGAGCAATCTTGGCGCGGAGAAACCGCATTCCGCTTGTATTTACTCATCATACATTATATCAGGAATACAGCCATTATTTACCCGGTCCGCAAAAATTGACCAAGCAGATGATTACGAGCTATCTCAAACGCTATTTTCGCCACTGCCATCATATCATCGCCCCAACCGAACTGGTTAAGGACTATATCCTGGATCTTTATCATATCACAAATCCGATCACCATCGTACCGACGGGGATCGATCTCAGCCAGTATGAAATGGCTGATCCTGACTGGCTCCGTCATAAGTATCAGATACCGAAGCACCAGCGGATCATTTTGTATGTGGGACGTTTATCAGTAGAAAAAAGTCCCCGCTTAATCTTGGAAGCATTTCTGCAGCTGAATAAATCAATTGCAGATCTCCACTTGGTATTTGTAGGGGATGGTCCAGAAAAAGTCAACCTCGTCAAAATGGCCAAAGCTCACGGCTTGGAGAAGCAGGTTACCTTTACCGGCGCAGTTGATGCCAAAGAGGTAGTCCACTGCTACAGCGGCGCTGAGCTGTTTTTATTCAGCTCCACTACCGAAACCCAGGGTTTGGTCATGATTGAGGCCATGGCAGGGGGTGTGCCGGTCGTAGCGGTCAATGCCACCGGTTCCAGTGAAAGCGTTATAGATGGCTACAACGGCTTCTTAACTGAAAATTCCACTGAAGCTCTGGTTGAAAAAGCCGAATTGATCTTAACCAACCGAACACTATGGCAGGAGCTGCGGGAAAATGCCCTTAAAACAGCTCAGCTGTACAGCATTGAAAATACATCCAGGCAGCTGATCACTGTGTACGACCAAACCTTAGAACAAGAAAAAGTCAGTTAACAGATTCATCCCTCCCCTCATAGGCTGTAATAAAGAGCCTCACGGTGGAGTGAATCATCTTGTCCAAGCAGAGAATAATCAATCCTCACCGGATTTACGACTACCAATATGATCTCTATGGATATAACTATGACTTTGATAATTATTCGTTCGCTAAATCTGCCCAAACTAAGCAGAAGCTAAATCCAAAACAGGTCAAAAACAAAGAAGAGCCGGGGTAACCCAGCTCTTTTCTTTGTATCTTAAAACTGTACCTGCGGTACTTCTTCTGCTCCCGGACGCGCTTCAAAGAACGGCCGCGCTTGTTTTCCGAACATGTTAGCGATCACAACTGTCGGGAACTGTTTGATTTTCACATTCCACGCCTCAACCGCTTGATTGTAGCGGCGGCGCCCCTGAGCAATTTTATTCTCAGAAGCAGCCAGCTCATCCATTAAGCGGGTGAAATGCGTATCCGCTTTTAACTGGGGATACTGCTCAACAATTACCAACAAACGGCTTAAGGCTGATTCTAACTGCTGATTAGCTTCCAGCGCTTCTGAAGCAGAACCGGCACCAATCAAACGGGAACGGGCGTTAGCAATTTCCGAAAATACTCCTTCTTCATGGCTGGCGTAGCCTCTCACGGTTGCCACAAGATTGGGAATTAAATCAGCCCGATTCTGCAGCAGGTTTTCAACCTCTGCCCAGCTGGAATCTACTGCCGTTTCCATGCTTACCAGCGAGTTATAGCTGGAGACGACTCCACCGATAAGAGCCACTAAAAGAATTACAATAATGCCTAAGACCAAAGAACCTTTTTTCATCGCTGACCCTCCAATACTTAGTCTAGAATTTACGGCTGGCACCGCCGCCACCGCTGCGTCCTCCGCCAAATCCTCCGAATCCTCCGCTGCGTCCTCCCCCACCGGAGCGCGGAATCCGGGTAGTCGGAACAATTACAGTGCGGGGATACCCTCTGCCTCCGGTTCCGGAACCACCTGTCCCCCCCGGAGTATTTGGAGGCTGCTTGCGGGCCATCACTGAGATAAAGATAGCTATCGCAACAAAAACCAAAAATGCTGTTAAGTCACCTGAATCGTCGGTTTTTCTATCTAATTCAAAAGACTCATCGCTCAATACTGCTTGAAAAACTCTTGCAGCTTCAACCAATCCGGTATTGTAATCATTCTTCGCTAGATGCGGGATGACGTATTGATCAAGAATGGCGCCCACTTTTCCAGCTGGCAGCACGGTTTCAATGCCGTATCCGGTCTCAACCCGCAGATCCCGGGATTCAAGTACCAGTAGAATTAAAATACCGCTGTCTTCCGGACCACCTATTCCCCATTCTGCAAACAAATCTACAGCATAGTTCTCTAAAATCTCATCACCAATATCTGAAATTGTTACAACTGCTAGTTCTATTCCCTGCTCCTCTGCCAGAGATTCGGCAATGGCTGTAATATGTGCCCTGCTGCCGCTGTTGAGGATACCTGCAAAGTCATTGACATATCCGACCGGCTTAGGAAAAGCAGCTGCAACAACCGGTGTTACTGCCAAAATCAAAAATAACACTATTAAGAAACGATTATATCTGCTGATATTCAGCCCTCCCTCACCTAATACTATGCATAAATATATTATACTACGAACACAAAATAACTGCTATGGTAAATTTTCGACCGGAATCTGATGGTATACCTGGACATCCGGCTGCCACTGGAACTGATCCGCAGTGATCTCCTGGAGCATGCGGTAAATCTGATCAACTTGATCAGGAAGGACATCCACACTAAAGGTTACTTCCGCAAGGTACTCAGTATCATGAATTATCACACCGCTGTTGACTAGTTCATTCTGGACCTTGCCCATCAAGGTGTAGTCTACGGTTACCTTAATGCGCTGGTGAGGCACATAGCGGACAATTCCCGCTGCCCGCAGTGCTTCCGCGGCTGCACCGCCGTAAGCGCGGATTAAACCTCCCCGGCCGAGGAGTGTGCCGCCAAAATAGCGGGTGGTTACGACCACTACATTAACCAAATCAAGAGATTTGATCGCCTCTAGGGTAGGCAGTCCGGAAGTGCCGCTTGGTTCACCGTCATCAGAGCATTTCTGCTGCTCAGCCTGGTTGCCGACAACATAAGCGTAGACATTATGGGTAGCATCCCAGTGCTTTTTGCTGATTTCGGCGATGAACTCTTCCGCTTCTTCAACTGTGCTGACCGGCTTTGCCCGGCCGATAAACTTGGATTTGCGCTCAATTAAAACTATTTCACTGGCTTTCGCCACAGTTAAGTACTCACTTAACAACCTGATTCACCTCATTGTCTGCTTATCTCTCAATATTCTCCTTTGTCTTGACGAAATCCTATAAATATCTGATATAATCAAGGTGCCGATAAATCGGCTGGGAAGGAGGCAGGCGCAAGCCTCAATTTATGGATATTATTCACCAAATAGCTCAGGAACTAAAAATTAGTGCTAAACAAGTGGAGCAAACAGTTAAGTTATTAGACGAAGGCAACACCATTCCCTTTATTGCGCGCTATCGTAAAGAAGCAACCGGGGAGTTAGACGAAGTAGTAATCCGCAATCTCGCTGACAGATTGAGTTATCTGCGCAATCTGGAAACACGCAAGAGTGAGGTGCTAAGCTTAATTGCGGAGCAGGACAAACTGACAGAGGAAATTCAAAAGCAGATTCAAAGCGCGGTAACTCTCCAGGCCCTGGAAGACATCTATCGACCATTCCGGCCTAAGCGCCGCACCAGAGCTTCGATCGCCAAAGAAAAGGGGTTGGAACCCCTTGCAGACTTGATTTTCGAGCAGAGCGGCGCAGCTCTGGACAAGCTGGCTGAACCTTTTATCAGCGAAGAAGTGGATTCGATCGAAGCGGCGCTTCAAGGGGCAGCCGATATTCTCGCGGAACGCTTTGCCGATGATCCAAATCTGCGGCAGACAGCCCGCCATTTTACCTGGAATTATGGCGTGATTGTCTGCGAAGCGGCCAATAAGGAGCCTTCGGAGCAGGATTTGGAATTCAAGATGTACTTTGATTACCAAGAACCGGTCCATAAGATTCCCCCCCATCGGGTGCTGGCGATCAATCGAGGGGAACGGCTGAAAGCTTTAAAAGTTAAGCTTTCTGTCGAACCGGAACCGATTTATCGCAGCTTTGCCAAAAAGCTGATCACTTCTTCTACCAGTCCCGGATCCCAGTGGCTGCACGCTGTGATTGAAGACAGCTATCAGCGGCTGCTGGCACCAAGTGTGGAGCGGGAAATCCGCAATCAGCTGACGGAAACTGCGGAAGAACACAGCATTGCCATCTTTGCCAAGAACTTAAGGCAGCTGTTGATGCAGGCTCCGGTGCGCGGCAGAAATCTGTTAGGCATTGATCCGGCGTACCGCACCGGCTGTAAGGTCGCTGCGCTCAACAGCTATGGCGACCTGCTGGCAACTGCGACAATTTATCCTCATGATCCCCGCAATCAGTGGGAGCAGTCGCTGCAAGTGCTGGCTGAGATGGTTGATAAACATAAGATCGATTTAATCACGATCGGCAACGGCACTGCCAGTCGCGAAACAGAACAGCTGGTGGCAGAACTGATTAAAAACCACAACCGCAAACTAGAATATCTGGTGGTGAATGAAGCCGGAGCCTCAGTTTATTCCGCATCAGATCTAGCCAGGCAGGAGTTTCCGGAACTTGATGTTTCCATGCGGGGAGCAGTCTCAATTGCCCGCCGGGTTATTGATCCACTGGCAGAACTGGTTAAAATCGATCCTAAATCAATTGGTGTCGGCCTCTATCAGCATGATGTCAATCAAAAGGAGCTGGCCAAGGCTTTAGGGGAAGTTGTGGAAAGCTGCGTCAACTATGTGGGTGTGGAGCTAAACAGCGCTTCTCCCGCTTTACTGAGGCATGTTTCGGGCTTAACCGCACCGGTTGCGGAACGAATATCTGCGTACCGCAGCGAAATCGGAGGATTTACCAGCCGGGAGCAGCTTAAAGAAATTAAAGGTTTGGGAGCAAAGACATTTGAGCAGTGCGCCGGATTCCTGCGCATCGCCCAAAGCACAGATCCTCTCGATAATACCGCTGTGCATCCTGAATCCTATCCCTTAGCCCGGCAGATTCTGCGGTTAATCGGATATGAGACCCAAGATTTAAATACATCGCTTCCAGAAATCAGGGCTAAGCTGAAGACCCTGGATCCCAAAGCGGTTGCTGCAGAGCTTAATGCCGGTGAACCTACAGTCCGAGATATTTTAGCCGCCCTGGCCCAGCCGGGCAGGGATCCCAGAGATGAGCTTCCTCCTCCGTTCTTTAGAGCAGATGTGCTGGAAATCTCTGATCTGCGTCCGGGGATGATCCTCAAAGGCACTGTCCAAAATGTGGTTGACTTCGGCGCCTTTGTTGATATCGGCGTTCAAAAAGCGGGATTGGTCCATATCTCCCAGATCAGCGAACAATACATCAGCCATCCCACCGATGTTCTGCAGGTCGGGGATATTGTGACCGTGCAGGTGCTCAGTGTCGATGAAGCGCAGGGCAGAATCAGTTTAACGATGAAAATCAAACAGCACCCGTAAATCGGGTGCTGTACTTATTATCCGCGCTCCTGCGAGCGAACCTGCTCAAAGCCGTTTGGATAGCGCTTGCGCAGTTTAGCAATGTTTTTTTCCGCAATTTCGCTGAGGGAAAGGCCTACAGCATCCGCTAAGTTAGCCAGATACCAGAGCACATCTCCCAGCTCTTCCTCCACTTTCTGAGCGTCTAGCTCGTGGCCGTGAAAAACTACTTTTTTCAGATAATCGCAGACTTCTCCTGCTTCACCGGCTAAGCCCATGCCTAAGTTGGCATATAAATATAGATCTTTAACTTCTGTATTTAAAGTGCGTTTTGCTTGCTCCTGATAGTCATCAAACTGGTTCAAAATAATCACTCCTGATCAGCAATCCCGGCAAAAGCTTCCGGCATCCGGAAAATATGAATTCGATCCAAAGGCCAATAAGACCAAATTGCTCTGCCGACAATATTCTCCCGCGGTACGAATCCTACCCGAGGATCGCGGCTGTCTAAACTGTTATTGCGGTTGTCCCCTAAGACAAAATAATGGCCCTCGGGAACGATGTGAGGGTTGAATCCTCTGATTGTGGTCTCGGCAATATAATCTTCTTCGATTACAACGCCGTTAACATATACCTTTCCGCCGGCAATCGCAACAGCGTCTCCCGGCACAGCAATGACTCGTTTAATAAATTCTTCTTTAGGATTGGCCGGATATTTGAAAACTACAATATCTCCATGCCGGGGTTCCCGGAACCGATATGTCAGCTTATCCACCAGCAGCCGCTGGTTATTTTCAAGCGTAGGCATCATTGAACTTCCATCCACAACAAATGACTGCGCAATAAAAATAATAATAAAAGCAGTAAGTACGGCTGCCCCGACAATCGTTTCAATCCACTCTCGCAACGGCGATTTAGTTCTTTTTACCTGCATCCCCTTCACCTCTATATGAAAATTCCACATCAAATAAATAAATTCCTGCTAACCTCCGATAAAGCTAGCAGGAACAAGCTGGTAAGATTAAAGTTCCCACAAGCAGCTGCTGCAGACCTTTTTATACTGCTGCACTTTTTCCTGAAATCTCTGCTGATCGCCTTCTTGAAGTGCCTTATCAATCTCGGTTTTCAGCACCACACCTGAGAGCAGCAGTTCTACCTGTTCCCGAATTAACCGGGAGATTTCATCATCTTTCGCACTCTCAGCGGTAAATTCCTCAACCGCCTGCTGATACCAGTCTGGAACATCACCGGCGAACCTAAACTCCATATAAAGCACACCGTTAAAGCGGCGCAGCACTTCAACCGCCTGCACCGGGTCATGCACCCACAGCGTTCTGCTCTTTCGCTTCTGCTTCACTAAGCGACCGTTTACCAAGGAAATTTCCTCACGCTCGACTGCCCCCAATTCCAGTTCAAAAGACGGTCCCTCCGCTCTGGCCTGCGCTATCATCATTGTATCCGGCAGATATGCTCGTGAGGTCACAATCCTAATTCGTTTCAGCAGCTCTTTGTTTTCCAGCAGATAGTCCAACAAGTACTTGCTCATGCGGTGTTTGAGCGGGGTTTTACTGAACCTGCGAATTGCATCAACAACAATCATCATCCACCACCCCTACTCTGAAAGCAGATTGATATTATAAATATATGGCTAACGGCACTGTCAAATGCCTGTTAGATCCCAATTATCAATCCATCATATGCAAGCGATACCCCCGGCGGCAGTTCTGAATTCACTGCGCCGTGCTCCAGCAAATGGGAAAGATGAGTAAAATAAGCCTGATCCGGCTTGAGCTTGCTGATCAGCTCCAAAGCTCCGTCAACATGCATGTGCGTTGAATGAGGCTCGTAGCGCACTACTCCTAAAATCAGGACTTTTAAGCCCGATAGCAGCTCAAGCGATGGCTCCGGAATTTTACTGCAGTCGGTAATATAAGCCATATCGCCAATCCGATAGCCGTAAATTGGCAGATTACCGTGGAAAATCGGGATTGGAATCACCGTCAAATCCTTAATCTGAAAGGGACCATCAACCGCGTTTGGCTCCACCTGCGGTTTTCCACCCCCGATTTGAGTTTTGCGGAAAACATAGCTGAACACCTGCAGCATTTCCTCGATGGTTTCCCTATTACCGTAAAAAGGCACCGCTTTACCTGAGCGCTGGCTGAAAATCCTTAAATCATCAAAACCAAAGACATGATCTGCGTGGCAGTGGGTGTACAGCACAGCATCAACTGTGCTGATGCCTGCCCGCAGCGCCTGCAGACGAAATTCGGTAGCAGTATCGACTAATAAGGACAAACCCTTAGTTTCGATTAAAATTGACGAACGAGTGCGCTGATTGCGCGGATCCTTACTTTGACAGACATCACAATTACATCCAATTACCGGCACACCATGGGATGTTCCGGTTCCCAAAAACGTTATTTTCACTTCTATCCTCCTGGCATAATTAACCACTTGACGCGAACAAGTGTTCTGTATTACAATTGATTTGCGATCATATGTTCGTAAGGGGTTGGTGAAAATGATCGTCTACTGTCAGATTAACAGGGCAGCAATTGAAGCCGATCAGCGAGAACACCTGCTGCAGTTCTGCCGCAGCTGGACCGAACAGATTGAAATTGAAACGCCCTGTACTTGGTACTGCCGTCTTCCAGAACACTTTGCGCCGGCTGAATTTGGTGCTCAATTTCTAACACGGCTGAAGCAGAATTATCTTGCGGGCATCTGGGGTGCCGGTGCCAGTAAGATAATTGCTAAACTAGCCGCCTTGACCCGCGCAAATACCTATATCCCGGGATCAGAAAGCAGCGCATTTCTTGCTGGCTTATCCCTTAATTTACTGGATCTACCGCAGACTTCCCAGCTTAATAAGCTGGGGATCGATACATTCGGAGCCCTGGCCCAAGTGCCTTTAAAATCTTTAAGACTCCAGTTTGGCAGTGATGCAGAAATGCTTGCCAAAATTGCCCGCGGTCAGGATCCCAAACCCTTTACTCCGGATAAACCAATCAAAATTCATTGGGAGTTCGATTTCTTGACCGATCCAGAAATCGCTTCTCCAGTGGGCCAACCACAGCTGGAGCTGTTTCTGCGGCAGGGTTTAACCGCAGTGGCTGAGCAGCTTCGTTCCCGGCGGCTGCTTGCGGCTAAAATCCGCCTGGACTGGCGGCAGAACGGAACAAATTTTACTGCAATCCGCCGCTTTGATCCACCCACTGCAGAGCAGGATGTATTTTATCGCTCTTTACTGGTAGCCATTCCCAATGAACCGATTGATCAAATACAAATATCCGGGTTGGATCTTGCTCCTCATCTACATAAACAATTAGACATCTTTGGGGAAAATCCTACTAGTCGAAAAATTGTTTCTTTAAAATCCCAGCTCAGCAGTGTTTTGGTGCAGCTAAAACCATCCCGCCGCGAAAAAATCTTAGCCATGTGGGAGCAGTCCTATCTCTAAGATCATCAACAGCGAGATCACCGTTGAAACCGCCGCGAATAAACCCCAAGCCTTTATCTACCAGCGCCCGTACAAAATAGACCTAATCGCAGAATACTGGCGGGAATCCGGGCAGTGGTGGCTGGAGGAACCGGAGCTGCATGTTTACCGGGTTATTTCAGAGGCGGTTTTATTCGAGCTGCACCATTATCCTGATCAATCCCGCTGGGTGCTTTATAAAATTTATGATTGATGCAGTTAGGTGATGGAAATGTTTGCCCACTTACATGTGCACTCCTTTTATTCTTTTCTAAGCGGCACTGCTTCGCCCACCGCATATCTGGAACGGGCCGCCGAACTCGGCATCCCGGCAGTAGCTTTAACCGATCACAATAATGTCAGCGGCGCGGTAGAATTTCATAGAACAGCTCTTGCGCTGGGAATTAAGCCGATTCAAGGGGTAGAAATCACGATCGAAGGCGGATATCACCTCACCTTGTTAGCCCAAAACAGCTTGGGCTATCAGAACATCTGCCGGCTGCTTACCGCCGGATTCCAAGTAGACCGCAAACAGCCCATCGTCACCTGGGAAGATCTGTCCGCCTGCCATCAGGGTCTGTTGGTGCTCACCGGCTGCCGCCGGTCAGCCCTGTGGCAGGCGCTGCTCAGGGGAAAATACCAGGCGGCGCTTGAGCATGTAAAGAAGCTGATCGGGATTTTCGGCCGAGAAAACATTTACTTGGAGATGATCAACAGCTATCTGCCGAAAACCAAGACTGTTTTGGCAGCAATTGCCGAACTAAGCGAGCATGTTAAGCTTCCTCTCGCTGCCACCAATGATGTGCATTACCTTGCTAAACATGATTTCCGGCTGTATGATTTAATGGTCTGCGCCCGAACTTTAACTCAGCTGAACGACATTCATCCTGAGCGGCCGTTAAATGCAGAGAACTATTTTGCTTCACCGGCAGAAATGGCGCAGAGGTTCAGACAATACCCTGAGGCGATTGCCAACACCAAAGAAATAGCGGAGCGCTGCGAAGTTTCCTTAACACTTGACCGCAATCTTTTTCCCAGGTATCCCCTGCCAAAAGGATTCCGTTCCGCCGGACAGCTGCTGCGGCACTTGGTCTTCCGGGGAGCGGTGAAGAGATATGGCAGAATCACTCCTAGGATTGAAAAGCGCTTAAATCATGAGCTCAGCATTATCGACCAGCTGGATGTCAATGATTATTTTCTGGTGGTCTGGGATATTACCGCCTATGCCCGCAGAAATAATATTCGCTACGCGGGGCGCGGTTCTGCCGCAGATTCTGCGGTTGCTTACTGTTTAGGCATTACAAATGTTGATTCGATTGCCCGCAATCTCTTGTTTGAGCGATTTTTAAGCCTTGAACAGGCCCGCAAGCCTGATATCGATGTGGATTTTGATGCGGCCAAAAGAGATCAAATCGCTGCCTATGTTTATGAAAAATATGGCGAAGAGCACACTGCTTCCGTCTGCACTTTTGCAACCTACCATGCCCGCTCTGCACTGCGGGATTTGGGCAAAGCTTTCGGCTTGAGCGAAGGGGAAATTAAGCAGCTGACCCGCAATATTCCTTCCTACATTCCGGCCGATGGAATCCGCAAGGTTTTGAAAACCCTGCCGGAGCTTAAGAATCATCCCCTCAAACAGGAGCAGTACCGCGAGCTTATCGATCTGTGTGAGCAGTTAACCGGTATTCCCCGCCATATGGGAACCCATTTAGGCGGTATGGTGGTAAGCGGACCGCCTTTGAATGCGGTTACTCCGCTCCAGCCTTCCGCCAAGGGAGTGCTGATTACTCAGTTCGATAAAAATACCATTGAAGATCTGGGTTTGATTAAACTTGATCTCCTCTCGCTGCGAACATTATCGGCTGTGCATGAGGTGGACACAGCTTTGAAAGCAGAGCATAATTTCAGCTATGACCAAATTCCTTTAGATGATGCCGCAACTTACCAGATGCTGAACAGCGGTGATACTGTCGGCGTTTTTCAGTTAGAAAGTCCGGCCCAGCGCAATCTCCAGGCGCGGCTTCTAGCTGACAATATTGAGGATATTGTAGCCAGCGTAGCTCTCATCCGCCCCGGACCGATCAAGGGCAACATGGTTGAACCGTTCATCGCCCGCCGTCACGGGTTAGAACGGCCCACTTATATTCATCCCAAGCTGGAACCGATCCTCAAAGATACCTACGGTGTGGTGCTTTATCAGGAGCAGGTAATTGAAATTGCCACCGAGATCGCCGGCTTCACTCCGGGAGAATCGGATCGGCTGCGCCGAGTCATGTCGAAATTCCGCTCTCAAAATGAGATGGACCAAATCGGCGAGCTTTTTATCAGCAAAGCGGTTGCTAATGGTGTCAGTAAAGAAACCGCCGAAATCATCTTCTCTTATATTTTGGGCTATGCCGGCTATGGATTCTGCGAAGCCCACGCGGCAGCTTTTGCCGATACCGCTTATAAAACCGCTTATCTGCTCAAACACTATCCGGCTCAGTTTTACGCAGCCCTGCTCAATCACCAGCCGCTGGGCTTTTATCCGCCGAACACCCTGTGCGTCCAGGCGCGCCAGCGGGGCATTACCATTCTGCCCCTTGATATCAATCTAAGCGAGGCTGATTTCACAGCTGATGACAATTCCATCCGAATCGGCTTAAAACAGGTCAAAGGCATGGAGGCCAAATTTATTGATTCGATTCTTGCCCAGCGCCAAAAGCAGCCTTTTATTGCCCTATCGGATTTTGTATTCCGCACAAATGTGAGTAAAGATGTGATCGAAAACCTGATTCTAGCCGGCGCTTTTGATAGTTTTACCCCAAACCGCCGCTCTCTGTTATGGCAGCTGCCCAATTATCTTAGCAACAGGCAGGGCAGTCTCTTTCTTTTAGAATCAGCTCAAGAACAGGCGCTGCCGGATTTTACGCCGTGGCAGCGGTGGATGTTAGAATTTGAAGTGCTTAATTTATCTGCTTCGACACATGTAATGGACTTCTTTAGACCACGGCTTGCGCAGCGAAAGTTTGCCTCCAGCCGCGATGTTAAGAAGCAGGCAGAAGGAGCTAAAGTCAAAACAGCTGGCTATGTAATCCGGCCGCACCGGCCGCCAACCCGCAGCGGTAAAATCGTCGTCTTTCTTACCCTTGAAGATGAGTTTGGACTTCTTGATGTAACCGTATTTGAAAATGTTTATCAGCGCTATGGAGAAAACCTGTACCAGCATCCTCTCCTAATTGTTGAAGGCACGGTTTCCAGCCGTGGAGGCAAGGAAGTAAGTCTTGTGGCCGAAAGAATTATGCCCCTTACTCGATCCGGGTGATTTTTACTTCTGCGCCATCAGCGGCGTTGATGTAAATTAAGAATTGATCAGATCCATGGTTTACACGAAATTCATAAGTCAGCACCTCGTTAAAATTCGAGTCTAGAATTACCGCCAAGCGCTGGCTTATAATCTCGGCAGATTCCTTAATAAACTGCTGCGCTTCTGCCGCTGTCAGCTTCGGAATCAGATCTCTAGTGTTTTTGAAGCTGTGGTAGGCTGAACCCTGGAAACCAACAATTTCGCCATTATCCGCGGCAACCTGTACTTTCAGGTGCTGCGGATAAATCACTACTCCGTCTTCCAGCAGCGCATAACTGCACATCAGGCGATTTAATCTTAAATCTGTTTCTATCAGTTCCAGCTTGGGAAATCCCCGCTCGTTCAGAAACGCTTCTGCCTTTTCAACCATTTCATCTTTACCGAGCCGATTCGACTCAACAATGCGGGGATTAGTCATCCATAAAACATGTCCTCCCAGCTTGGAGACTTCTATTATTACCGGACTTTGGTCTGCTGCTGTCATGGTTACTGTAAAGGTAGGCAGCGGCCCTTCTGTCTGATTAGTTACAGCTGCTTCCCGCTTTATTTCTGCTTCCGGGAGAAATGCCTCGGCAGCTGCCTTAGCTTCGGCTTCGGCAATGGGATCACCTGTAGGCAGCGGTCCTTGCAGCCGGCCCAACTCACTGGGAAAATTAGAGTCGACAAACCGCTCCATGCCATCTTCAATCATGACTAATGCCTGCATCAGGGGATAACGCTCATCCGGTTCAACAGCGGCTCGGGAGATTGATGTCTGGACATAGCGGCGCCAGTCTACCCAGCTGGTCCGCCGTTCTCCAAGGGCCAGCTGCGTTTGGAGCTCACCATTAAGATATTGAACCTGTTGATACAGATTGGTCAATTTATCTTCAAGCTTAAAACCGCTTTGAGCTGCATTTACTGCAGCTGCCTGAATTTCGGCCAGAAGGTTTTCGGTTCGAGTAAGATTTAAGCTGTTGATCGGCAGCTGCCCAAGATTAGCCTGGGAAGCATAAACTAAGCGGAGGATGTTGGCTGCGCTTTCCAGCTGCAGTTTAGGCGAGCTGCTTACTAACAGCTTACTGAGCTCAGTCTCTAAACCAGCAACATGGATCGCTAACTCTCGAAATGCCCGCTGATACCCCGCTTCCAGCTGCATCCGATATGTTTGGTTTAAATAATATTGACTGATGCCGAACAGCAGCAGTCCGAATACTAAAACCCAAGCTCCAAAAGTTTTTAATCGCCCCATTATCCCACTCCTAACCTGCAAAGATATGCTTACCGATAGTCTTCATAACTGGCCGCGAACGAATCCAGCGATTCTGGGTTTTATTGGGATTATAAAAGTATAATGCGCCGTTGGTGGGATCAAGTCCATGCAGTGCCTCGTAGGCGGCCTGCCGGGCAGCCTCATCCGGTTCCTGGTTGATTGTACCGTTAGCCACTACCTGAAAAGCCAGCGGCTCATAGATCACTCCGGCAATAGTGTTGGGAAACTCAGGATGGTCAACGCGGTTGAGAATCACGGCAGCAACCGCAACCATACCCTCATACGGCTCACCCTTAGCCTCGGCATGCACAGCCCGTGCCAACAGATCAAGCTCATTGTCTTTAATAGAAATCCGGGGCTGCTTGTCCTTTTCATCCGGCTTGGATGGCGGTGTCCCACGGTTAACTGCGTAAAGTACCAAGCCTGCGACTACAGCCAGGCACAGCACAGCATAGCGATAATACTGCTGCTTCCACTTCAATCGCACCCGAAACCCTCCTTTTAATCCGCATCTTTACTGATAGCTTAACCTCCTTGTTTAAATTTTAGAGATGAAAAGATGAGTTGAAAAATAAATTCCCGCAGATACTAACAATGAGGTGAATGCGGGAATGCTGACATGGATCAAACGCTATCGCTATACAATTCTGGCTCTAATTCTTTTGATGCTGCTGCCGCTGGTAGTTGTCTTTGTTAAAGGTTACTTCACCCTAAAGGACTTTGATATCGGAGCACCGCTGCAGACTGCGTCCATCTTTGATCGAGAAGGAAAACTAATTGGCACACTGGGCGAAAACGGACGCTATGTTACCATTGATGAGGTGCCGAAAGACCTGGCCAACGCCGTAGTAGCTGTGGAAGACAGCCGGTTTTACCAGCACGCTGGGGTTGATGTGATTGGAATCATCAGGGCTGTCTTTGCTAATCTCCGAGCAGGCGATACCGTACAGGGAGGTAGTACAATTACCCAGCAGGTGGCCAAGAACCTCTTCCTGCATCCGCGGAAGACCCTAGCTCGCAAGCTTGAGGAGCTGGCTTTAGCAGTGCTTTTGGAAGCTCGCTATTCTAAAGATCAGATTTTAGAGCTTTATCTTAACTCTTCCTACTTCGGCGAAGGAGGCTACGGAGTAGAAAGCGCTGCCCGCACTTATTTTGATAAATCAGTATCGGAGCTGAATTTAGGCGAAAGCAGTCTCCTGGCCGGTCTGCTGCAGGCTCCCTCCTCTTACTCGCCCTATAAGCACATGGAAAGGGCGTTGAATCGGCGCAGTATTGTCCTTGACCGAATGGTGGCTGTGGGATATTTAGAGCCGGACGAAGCAGAACGAGCCAAATTCACACCGGTTAAACTAGCAGAGCTTACCGGCGGCACCGCCCGCTACTTTCTGGATTGGGTAAGCCAAATCCTGATGGAGCAGTTTGGCGAAACCGCTGTATTCAGCAGTGGACTTAGAGTACATACATCCCTTGATTTAGAGATGCAGAAAATTGCAGAAGAGATCTTCAGCGAACAAGAGCATCAAGGCGCCCTGGTCGCGCTAGACCCCCAGGATGGCACTGTTTTAGCCTTGGTGGGCGGCCGCAGTTATCAAGAAAGCCAGTTTAACCGCGCGGTAAACGCCCGGCGTCAGCCTGGGTCGGTGTTTAAACCGATCATCTATGCCGCAGCCATTAAAGAAGGCTGGCAGGTAAACTCGATTGTCGAAGACATCCCCCGAGAGTACAGCGGCTACAAGCCCGATAATCATGGAGAAGCCTATTGGGGTCCGGTAACCATGAAACACGCGATTGCCATGTCCCTGAATAACGCAGCCGTCTGGACTCTAAATGAGATCGGCATTTCCGCCGTTTTCAAATTTGCCAAGGAAGTGGGGATCGAGCTGCCTCAAGAAGACCGCAACCTTGCCTTGGCGCTAGGAGGACTAACCAATGGGGTCACTCCCCTGGAAATGACTGCAGCTTTTGTCCCCTTCGCTAACGGGGGGGCATACTTTGCTCCCAACCCAATTGTCAGGATCGTGGACCAAGAAGGAACCGTGCTGTATGATTACCGACCTGACAAAAAGCAAGTTTTATCGCCGCAGCAGGCTTATCTTGTCAGTGATATGCTCCAGGCGGTTATGGACTATGGAACCGGGTCCGTGGTTCCGATCGAGCGTCCATCAGCAGGGAAGTCAGGTACTACTAATAATCAGCGGGATTTGTGGTTTGTGGGCTTTACTCCCGACATTGCAGTGGGTGTGTTTATGGGCAACGATGATAACTCACCCATTGAAGGCTACGGAGGATCGATTGCCGGACCAATCTGGGCTGAGTTTATCAACCGGGCTTTGGAAGATAAGCCAGCCCGCGATTTTCCCGTGCCTTCGCTGATTGTGACAGATGTAATGATTGATGTGTTTACAGGACTCTTAGCTACGGAGCGGTGTGAATGGACCGAACTTGATGCCTTCATTGAAGGAACCGTTCCCACCGAGCGCGCTCCCTGCGCCATCGATTGGACTCCCAGGCAGGAGCGGCAGCTGCCTATTCCTGAATTGCCTGAAACTCCCGAGCCGGAGCAGGAACAGCCAGAACCAGAGGTGCCGGAAGAACCAATAGAACCCACACCAGAGGAACCGCAGGTGCCAGTGGAGCCGGAAGCTCCCCAGCAACCTCCGGTGCAGCCTGAGCAGCCTGCGCCGGAAGAACCCATCCTGCCCACAGAACCGGAGGAGGTGCCAGAAGTTCCGCCAATGCCGCCTCAGCAGGAGCCGGAACCGCCGCCAGTTCAACCTCAAGAGCCGCTTCAGCCTCTGCCAGAAGCTGAAGCCGAAGCAATAAAAAAACCCCGGAATATTCCGGGGTAATTTTGATCTGAAAATTAACGCTTGGAGAATTGAGGTGCTTTCCGCGCTTTTTTCAAACCGTATTTCTTTCTTTCCTTCATCCGCGGATCGCGAGTGAGATATCCAGCTTTCTTGAGCGGAGCTCTCAGTTCAGGATCAGCCTGCAGCAGTGCTCTGGCAATGCCGTGGCGGATAGCGCCTGCTTGTCCTGTTGTGCCGCCGCCGTGAACGTTAGCAATCACATCGTATTTACCGTCAGTATTGGTTAATACTAGTGGCTGCATTAAGATAGTGCGGAGTACTGCTCTGCCAAAGTAGTCTTCTATATCACGCCCGTTGATAATCACCTTACCGTTTCCTGGTAAGAGACGCACACGAGCAACAGATTTTTTTCTTCTGCCGGTACCATAATATGTTTCCGTATTTGCTACTGCACTCACTTTTTAGCCCCCTCTCTTATATGTCTAGTTTCTCAGGCTTCTGAGCACTGTGAGGATGCTCATTACCAGCGTAAACCTTCAACTTCTTGAACATCTTTCTGCCTAACCGATTATGAGGCAACATACCTTTAACAGCGAGCTTGAGCACTTGCTCTGGACGTCCGCTGCTGAGAATCTGCCCAGCAGTTCTTACTCTCAGTCCACCAGGATATCCGCTGTGGCGGTAGTACTTTTTATCCTGAAGTTTATTTCCGGTTAATCTAACTTTTTCAGCGTTAATTACAATAACATGGTCGCCTGTATCAACATGCGGAGTGTAAATTGGTTTATGCTTGCCACGCAAAATTGTTGCGATTTGTGTTGCCAGACGGCCTAAAGTTTTATCTGTAGCGTCGATAACATACCATTTTCTTTCGATATTTTCTTTGTTTGCCATGTATGTTTTCACGATCTTCCCCCCTTGCAAGCTTATGCGTAACTGTATACTCACCTCATTGGAACAGTTGTACGGGGCTGGACAACAATCCAATCAGGAGGTTACCTAAAAATCACCACATATCATTTTACAGAAAAACGAACAACATGTCAAGTAAGATCAGGATAAATAATGCTTTCCAAAAACAACCCCTGCGCCGGTGCTGTAACTCCCGCTTGAGTTCGATCCCGGGAACATAAAATCCGCGGTATATCTTCCACAGGGCGTTTGCCGAGACCAATTTCCACTAAGGTTCCCACCATATTGCGCACCATATTGTACAAAAATCCATCGGCGGTAAAACGGATGTCTCCGCCATTAACTGCTTTAGTAAGTGAATAATTGCTGATGGTACGCACGGTAGTTTTTACACCTGATCCGCTGGCAGCAAAGCCGGCAAAATCATGGGTACCTACAAGCAGCAAACCCGCTTGTTCGATCAAATCCCAGTCAAGTTCTCGCTTCAGCCACCAACAGTACTTATGCTCAAATGCAGATTCGATTTGGCCGTGGCGGATGCGGTATAAGTAGGTTTTCTCCACTGCATCATAGCGGGCATGAAAGCTGTCAGGGACTATTTCGCATCCTCTAACCCGAATGTCCTTCGGCAGCAGACTGTTCAGCGCTACGGCCATTCTTTCTACCGGCACCGTCAAATTAGCATTAAAATTAACAACTTGATTAAAGGCATGCACACCGGCATCAGTGCGCCCGGCTGCGATAATCTTAACTTCAGTCTTAGCAATTCTACTCAAGGCTTCTTCCAAAAGACCCTGAACAGTTATGCCGTTCGGTTGAATTTGAAAACCATTATAGTTTGTCCCATCATACTCGATTACCAACTTATAATTAGCCATTCTGCCTTCATCCTAAAAATAGATGCTGACTAAAACAACAAACGCAGTGACAAACAGCAGAGTAAAGCCATCTTGGTGAGTAAACTTTAAGACCCGGAATTTGGTTCTGCCTTCTCCGCCGCGGTATCCTCTTGCTTCCATGGCAGTTGCCAAATCATCTGCCCGGCGAAACGCATTGATAAATAGAGGAATCAGAATCGGAATTAAGCTCTTAGCCCTTTGGAAAATATTGCCAGATTCAAAATCCGCTCCCCTGGCCATCTGCGCTTTCATGATTTTCTCCGTTTCTTCAACTAAGGTAGGAATAAAGCGCAGGGCAATGGTCATCATCATTGCCAATTCATGTGCCGGAACCCCAATGACCTTAAACGGTTTCAGCAGGCTCTCAATCCCATCTGTCAGCAGAATTGGCGAAGTGGTGAGAGTGAGGATTGAAGTGCCGATTACCAACAGCACCAACCGGGAGCCCATCATTAAACCGCGCACCACTCCTTCTTCGGTAACCTTGATGAAGCCGAGCTGAAAGATAACTCGACCATCGGTCATAAAGAAATGGAGCGACAAAGTCAAAACAATAATTACTGCCAAAGGCTTGATCCCCCGGAGGATAAACTTAATCGGGATTCTTGACAGAATGACTGACAGCAGGATTAGAACAGCACCACATGCATAGCCAATAAAAGTATCCACCAAAAATAACAGCGCGATAAACAAAAATGTTGCAATAATCTTGGTGCGGGGATCTAAGCGGTGGATGAGGGATTCACCTGGAATATACTGTCCGATTGTAATATTTCTCATCATTGCCATCTTATTTCGTCTCCAATAATCTCACAATTTCGCCTTCAGCGGCCTCGATTGTATAATGATCCGGATGCACGTCTAATCCCTGTGCCTGCAGAGCCTGCAGCAGCTTTTTCATCTGGGGAACCCCTAAACCGATCTTCTCCAGATAATCAGCCTCTTTAAAGACAACTTCTGGTGGGCCTTCCAGTACAATTTCACCATTAGCCATTACAATCAGCCGGCTTGCCAAGCGGGCAATATCTTCCATACTGTGGCTGACCAAAATAATCGTGGTTTTTTCCTGCTGATGCAGGCGGGAAACCAGCGATAATATCTCATCCCTGCCTTTTGGATCCAGACCGGCGGTAGGTTCGTCCAGAATCAGAATCCGCGGCCGCATCGCCAATACGCCGGCGATGGCCACTTTCCGCTTCTGTCCTCCTGAAAGCTCAAACGGCGAACGCTCTTTGAAGCTGCTGTCTAAGCCGACTAAATCCAAAGCCCAATCAACTCGCTCATCCAGTTCCTGATCGGAAACGCCCATGTTTTTTGGTCCAAAAGCGATATCTTCAAACACAGTTTCTCCAAAGAGCTGATACTCGGGATACTGGAAAACCATGCCAACTTGCTGTCTCACCGAACGGAGAGTTATCCCTTTGCTGTGGATATCGATACCATCAAGGTAAATCCGGCCTTTGGTAGGTTTTAACAGACCATTGAAATGCTGTACCAAGGTAGATTTCCCCGAGCCGGTATGCCCAATCAAACCAATAAACTCGCCATCCTCAACCGTCAGGGAGACATCATTGAGAGCCAGCTTCTCCATGGGCTGACCGGCGTTATAGATATATGATAATCCTTCTACTCTAATTGGCATAACACATTCACCATCTCTTCAATGGTCAAGATATTATTTGGAATCTGCGTATATCCCCGTTTGCGCAAGCGATTAGCCAGGGCAGTAACCTGAGGGACATCCAGACGCAGTTGAGTTAGAGTTTCGACTTGAGAAAAGACTTCTCTAGGAACCCCGGACAAGACCACTCTTCCTGCTTCCATAACTATGATTCGATCAGCAAGGATTGCTTCTTCCATTGCGTGGGTAATGAGAACAATGGTGATGTTCTCTTGGCGGTTTAGTTTCAAGATCGTATCCATGACTTCCTGTCTACCCATTGGATCCAGCATCGCAGTCGGCTCGTCCAGCACAATACAGCGGGGCCGCATGGCAATCATGCCCGCGATAGCAACGCGCTGCTTCTGCCCTCCAGAAAGCTGGTGCGGAGAACGCAGACGAAACTCACTCATCCCAACCAGTTCCAGAGCTTCATCAACTCGATGGTGAATCTCAGGAGTAGGAATACCAAGGTTTTCCGGTCCAAAAGCCACATCTTCTTCAACCGTCGTAGCGACCAGCTGGTTGTCTGGATTCTGAAATACCATTCCTGCAGTCTGCCGTATTTCCCAAACCCGATCTGCATCCTTGGTATCGATCCCGCCTACCACTACACTCCCGCTTGTTGGCACAAGTAGGGCGTTGATATGCTTGGCGAGGGTGGATTTACCCGAGCCGTTGTGGCCCAGCACTGCTACAAACTCTCCGGCTGCGATTTCTAAATTAATTCCCGCTAACGCTTCTAATTCCTGCGCCGAATCTGCACCGTAAGAAAAGCTGACATCAGTAAATTTAATTAAAGCTTCTGCCATGGTAATCACTCCACATTGCAAACTATAAATAACAGAGAACGCAGAGGTAACTACCTCTGCGACCTGCAACTATCCTCGAATTTCTGCCCACAAGTACAATGGGTGGCTAAACCCACTCTATAATAGCCATCGGAGCTGCATCACCGCGGCGTGGAGCTGTTTTCATAATGCGCGTGTATCCACCACTGCGATCCTCGTACTTAGGAGCGATATCGTCAAATAATTTCTTTACGGCCTCTGGCTGTATAAGGAAAGCAGCTGCCTGTCGCCGAGCATGCAAATCTCCACGTTTACCTAAGGTAACCATTTTATCAGCTAAGGGCTTGACAGCTTTTGCTTTTGCTTCTGTTGTTTCTATACGCCCATGAAGCACTAATTGTGTTACTAAGCTGCGCAGTAAGGCCCGTCTATGGCTGGAAGTGCGGCCTAGTTTTTTCAGTTTCACATTCGTTCACCTACCTTATTCTTCAGATTCCCGTAACGAGAGTCCTAAAGCGGCGAGCTTTTCTTTGACCTCTGCGAGGGATTTCTTGCCTAAGTTACGGACTTTCATCATGTCTTCTTCTGTTTTTCTGGTTAACTCTTCAAGTGTGTTAATGCCAGCCCGTTTGAGGCAGTTATAGGAACGTACTGAAAGATCCAGCTCTTCGATGGTCATTTCCAGCAAGCGATCAATCGCTTCTTCCTCTTTCTCGACCATGATCTCAACTTCATCGCTGGAATCAGTGAGATCGGTAAACAATTTAAGATGCTCGATGAGAATCTTGGATGCCAGGCCCAGCGCCTCATCCGGTGCAATTGTTTTGTCGGTCCAGATGTCGATAGTTAACTTGTCGTAGTCTGTAACCTGACCAACCCGTGTATGATCGATCTGGAAGTTGACCTTGCTTACAGGAGTAAAAATAGAATCGACAGGAATAATACCTATAGGATGCTCAGGAAGCTTGTTTCGTTCGGCCGGAACATAGCCTCTTCCTTTGGCAACGGTAATTTCCATATTGAGGCTCCCATCCTCCTGTAAAGTTGCAATATACAGATCGGGATTCAGGATCTCCACACTTGCATCGGCAATAATATCCCGCGCGTACACAGGGCCTGCCCCATTAGCCTCAATTCTAACCACAACAGGCTCATCAGTGTACAGCTTTACGAGCAGTTTCTTCAGATTCAGGACGATATCTACTGTATCTTCGACCACCCCTGGGATGGTGGAAAACTCATGGAGCACACCGTCAATCTTCACTGAAGTCACCGCTGTGCCAGGCAGCGAAGAAAGCAGAACTCGACGCAAGCTGTTACCAAGCGTAATGCCATAACCTCTTTCCAGAGGCTCTATCACAAAACGGCCATAGTCCTCCGTTAATTCAATCTGCTCGACTTTTGGTTTTTCAATCTCGATCATTACCAAAAACACCCTCCTTCTCGATTGCACGTTTGTCAAGCTACAGAGCCCCATAAAACGACATCTGCAGCTAAGGACTCGAACCTTTTGAGGGTTAAAGTGATAGTATTCCTATCTGGAGTAGAACTCAACAATGAGATGCTCTTCAACAGGAATGTCGATTTGCTCCCGTGCAGGAACAGCTTTAATGCTTCCCTCTAATTTCTCCAGATCAAACTCCAGCCAATCAGGCAGAGCTCGTCCGGATGCAGCTTCAGCATTAGCTTTAACCACATCAAGATTGCGTGAAGACTCTTTTACTGCAATAACGTCTCCAACTTTAACTTGATATGATGGGATATCAACTTTCTTACCGTTAACAGTCACATGTCCGTGCATAACCAATTGTCTTGCTTGCGGTCTAGATGCACCGACACCAAAGCGATAGAGCACGTTATCTAAACGCATTTCCAGAGTTTGGAGCAGAATTTCACCGGTAATACCGCGTTTGCGGGCTGCGTCATCATAATAGTTCTCTAACTGACGCTCAGAAACACCGTAAATCCGGCGCAGTCTCTGCTTCATTCTCAACTGCAGTCCGTACTCAGATAACTTTTTGCGGGATTGTCCGTGCTGTCCCGGCGGGTATGCCCGGCGCTGAACTGGACATTTATCTGTATAGCACTTGTCACCTTTCAGGTAAAGTTTAACACCTTCCCGTCTGCACAGGCGACAAACTGGTCCTGTATATCTCATTCACTTTCACCTCCGCTGACCATAATTATACTCTTCTCCGTTTCGGTGGTCTGCAACCATTGTGAGGAATCGGAGTAACATCTTTAATAACATTAACATCTATGCCTGCACTTTGTAAAGACCTTATTGCTGCTTCTCTTCCAGCTCCAGGTCCTTTAACATATACTTTTACCTCGCGCAAACCATGCTCCATAGCGGTTTTGGCAGCAGTTTCAGCAGCCATACCAGCAGCAAAAGGTGTACCTTTGCGCGACCCTTTAAAACCCATATTTCCTGCGCTTGCCCAGGAAATTACATTACCCTGTTCATCACTGATACTGACAATTGTATTATTAAAAGTAGAACGGATATGAGCAATACCGCTTTGAATATTCTTCCGCTCACGCCTTCTGGGACGTTGCCCTCTGCGGGTTCTTGCCATTAACTAGTTCCTCCTTTCTCTAGCGTCTCTTACCAGCTACACGCTTCGGTCCCTTGCGAGTCCGGGCGTTAGTTTTTGTTCTTTGGCCGCGAACTGGCAGGCCTCTGCGGTGACGCAAACCGCGATAGCAGCCAATGTCGCGCAGTCTCTTGATGTTCATGTTTATTTCACGCCGCAGGTCACCTTCAACCAGGAATTGGTTCTCAATGACTTCGCGCAGCTTGATTTCTTCTTCCTCTGTTAAATCACCAACACGTGTATCCGGGTCAATACCGCAGATTGTGAGGATCTTTTGAGAGGTGGAACGTCCAATGCCAAAAATATAAGTTAAACCGATTTCCACCCGTTTCTCACGAGGCAGATCTACCCCAGCAATTCTTGCCACTAGCTAAGCACCTCCTTGGAAATCTATCCTTGTTTCTGTTTATGCCGTGGGTTTTCGCAGATAACCATCACTTTACCCCGGCGGCGAATTACTTTGCACTTTTCACACATCGGCTTGACAGAAGGTCTGACCTTCATTTGTATCCCCCTTTAGCCGTCTATTTTTTTCGATAAACGATTCTACCTCGAGTTAAATCATAAGGGGAAAGCTCTACTGTTACTTTGTCACCCGGCAGAATTCTGATAAAATGCATCCTCATCTTGCCGGAGATATGAGCCAAAACCTTATGACCATTTTCTAATTCTACACGAAACATCGCGTTCGGCAGTGGTTCCACTACTGTGCCTTCAACTTCGATCACATCATCTTTAGCCATTACCAGACGAAACCTCCTCTCGCTCCTCCGCTGACTCAGTAAGAGATTTTATTGCTAACCTCAGCTGCTGATTGGTGAGCTTTTGTTCTTGCTGTAACGCCTGTGCTACTTCAGTGGCTATTTGACGATGTGCCACCAAATGTCGGATATTCTTCTTCTTTGGTTGGATAACTTTTCGGGTTACACCATCAGCGACCAGCACATGCTTGTCATTCAGTTTGGCAAGTACCAAGTATCTTCTTCCAGCATCACGTCCCGCTTTCGAAGAAACTAATTGGCCAATCTCCAACCCCACATTATCCCTCCTACAATTTGGTAAGAATTTCCGGACCATCAGCCGTTATAGCAATGGTGTGCTCAAAATGAGCAGACCAGCCTCCATCCACCGTTACTGTTGTCCAGTTATCCGGTAAAATGCGCACATGATAACTCCCCATATTGACCATCGGTTCGATTGCCAGCGTCATTCCCGCTTTTAACCTAGGACCGCGTCCGGGTTCACCAAAGTTGGGAATCTGGGGTGACTCATGCATTTTGCGTCCTATTCCGTGCCCGACAAAATCGCGCACAACCGAGAACCCATTGCTTTCAACAACAGTTTGGATCTGATGGGAGATGTCGGATAGGCGATTGCCAATCACTGCTTGCTCGATGCCTTTGTACAAAGACTCTTCCGTAACCGTAAGCAGTCTCTGCGCTTCGGCATCTATTTCCCCAATCGGATAAGTCCAAGCTGAATCCCCGCAAAAACCATCGACAAAAGCACCGATGTCGACACTGAGAATCCAACCTTCTTCTAACGGGAGATCATTTGGTATCCCATGCACTACAACTTCATTAACAGATGCGCAAATTGTCGCAGGATAGCCGTTGTATCCTTTGAAAGCTGGAACCGCATTTTGGGACAGAATAAACTCTTCCACTATCTGATCGAGCATTTTTGTAGTAATGCCCGGCCGCAAATTTTCCTTCACAAGCTGATGAGCCTGCGCAACCACCTGACCTGCTCTGCGCATTGCCGCCAGTTCGTGCTCTGACTTCAAAACAATCACAGTTGATCACCTGCTTTGTTTTTATCAAACAACGCAGCAACGGCAGCGCTTAGATCTCGAAAAACTGCGTGGATATCCTGTTCTCCATTGATGCTGGTTAACCTGCCTGACTGAGCATAGTAATGCACAACAGGATGTGTTTGTTCCATGTAAACGAGAAGACGATGCTGCGCAACTTCAACATTGTCATCGGGCCGCTGATAAAGTGGGCCACCGCAGCGGTCGCAGACCCCGGATACTTTTTCAGGGCTCTGCTCCAAACTGTAAATCTGACCGCAGCTGCGGCAAACCCGACGCTTCGTGATTCGCAGCACCGCTTCCTGTGCAGAAATCCGAATGTCAAATGCTCGATCGAGCTGTAGAGATTCCTGTTTTAAAGTTTCATCGAGGTGCATTGCTTGCTTAACTGTCCGAGGAAAACCATCTAGAATCCATCCATTACGACAATCATCTGCTAGAATTCTCTGCCGGAGCATTTCCATCATTAAGTTATCTGGTATTAAATTCCCCTTAGAAATATAGGCATTTACAATCTCACCAAGTTTCAAACCAGAATTAATTACTGATCGAATTAGACTACCTGTTGAAATATGGGGAATGCTATATTTCTCGGCTAGTTGTTCACCTTGGGTCCCTTTGCCTGCGCCCGGTAAACCGAGTAATACTAATCGCAATGCCCCTTCCCCCTAACTAATTAAGAAAACCTTCGTAATGTCTCAGAAGCAGATGTGACTCAATTTGTTTCATAGTATCCAGTGCCACACCTACCATAATAATTAAGCCGGTTCCTCCCAAGCTTAAAATCTGCTGTGGAATACGAGTTACTGCCGAAATTACAAACGGCATTACCGCAATTACAGCCAAGAAAATAGCACCTGGCAGGGTAATGCGAGTCAGAACGCGTTCCATATATTCAGCTGTTGGACGTCCCGGACGCAGCCCAGGCACAAATCCACCATTTTTTTTCATATTGTCTGCTACTTCCTGCGGATTGAAGGTCACCGCTGTGTAGAAATAGGTAAAAAAGACAATCATAACAACATATAGCAGATTATACCCAATGGTGCCGTAACCTATCCAGCGGTTGATTACGTTAACCGCCGGTATAAACTGTGCCAGCGTCAGTGGAAAAGTAAGAATTGATGACGCAAAAATAACTGGAATGACACCTGCTTGGTTTACTCTGAGCGGAATATGAGTTGATTGTCCTCCGTACATCTTGCGGCCAACTACCCGCTTAGCATACTGCACCGGAATCCGGCGCTGTCCTTCCTGTACAAGTACAATTGCTGCAATTAAGGCAACGGATACTGCCAAGTAGACAATTACACCGATGATACTGATTGCATCTGCCTGCAGGGCAAGATAAACATTGCGGACATTAGAGGGAATCTCAGCTACAATACCGATAAAGATCAGCATTGAAATTCCATTGCCGATTCCCTTTTCCGAAATCATTTCGCCTAACCACATCAAGAAGCTGGTTCCGGCAACCAAACTGAGGATAATCAACAGCAGGTTGAAGAAACTCGGATTCTCGATGACGCCCCAGTTCTTAGCCATAATCGTAGTGGCAAAGCCCTGGATGAACGCCAGCACTACTGTTCCATAGCGAGTTAATCTGGCAGAAGCTTTTTGGTCCTCTTTAACCATCTGTTCCAGCTGTGGAATTACCAGAGCCAGCAGCTGGATGATAATCGATGAGGTAATGTAAGGACCTACTCCCATAGAAAAGAGAGTAAATCTTCCCAGCGCTCCGCCGGAAAATAGATCTAAGAGCCCAAAAATGTTACCGCTGTCCAAGCCCAGCTGTTCTGCTAATCCTGCTGCGTCAACGCCGGGCACTGGAACATAAGCACCAATTCGAGCTACTGCCAAAAGCACAGCAGTATAAAGAATCTTTCGCCTTAAATCAGGAATTCGCCATGCATTTCTCAAAGCTTCCAGCAATTAGATCACCTCTACCTTACCGCCAGCCTCTTCTATCTTGGCAGCAGCCGATTTTGAAAACTTATGTGCTTTAACTGTCAAAGCATGTTTTAACTCTCCGTTGCCAAGGATCTTTATTCCATCATTTAATTTCTTTACAATACCGGTTTCCTTCAATAGCTCAGGAGTTACGACTGTATCCGGAGCAAAACGGTTAAGATCCTCAAGATTGACCTCCGCATATACCTTCGCAAAGATATTTGTGAAGCCGCGCTTCGGTAAGCGTCTCTGCAGCGGTGTTTGACCACCTTCGAAATGAGGACCCTTGCCTCCTCCTGAGCGTGCTCTTTGACCTTTATGACCTTTTCCGGCAGTTTTGCCTAAGCCAGAGCCGATTCCTCTTCCAACACGCTTCGGACTGTGTTTGCTGCCGGGTGCTGGTTTTAATTCATGGATCCGCACACCTACACCTCCTTGCCCTAATTGACTTCCTCAACTTCGACTAAATGTTTTACTTTGAAAACCATTCCGCGAATGCAGGGATTGTCTTCTTTGATTACTGTTTGATTAAGTTTCCGCAATCCTAGGGCAGCAATTGTATCTTTTTGATCCTTTGCATAACCGATTGCACTTTTCTTCCATGTAATCTTTAACTTAGCCATCACAACCGCCTCCTAACCTAAGATTTCAGATGGATCAAGTCCCCGGAGACGGGCAACTTCCTCAACGGTCTTCAGAGATTGCAACCCTTTCATTGTTGCGCGAACTACGTTGATCGGGTTCGGCGAACCAAGTGATTTAGTCAAGATATCTCTGACACCTGCTAATTCGAGTACGGCGCGAACCGGTCCACCGGCAATTACTCCCGTACCTTCTGAAGCCGGCTTCAGCATGACTTGGGCTCCACTGAATCTCTCTGTTACCCCGTGAGGTATTGTTGTACCCACGATTGGCACTTCGATTAAATTCTTCTTGGCATCATCTACCGCCTTGCGAATAGCATCCGCTACTTCTTTCGCTTTCCCAAGACCGGCACCGACTTTACCGTTGCCATCTCCTACTACAACCAATGCGCTAAACGAGATTGAACGACCACCTTTTACGGTCTTCGCTACTCTATTGATGGATACTAATCGTTCCTCGAGTTCTAATCCTGTAGGATCAATTCGATTTGCCAAACTAATTTCCCCCCTATCCGACTAAAATTCTAATCCGCCTTCGCGTGCGCCTTCTGCAAGCGCAGCAACTCTACCGTGATAGAGGTTGCCCCCGCGATCATATACAACTTGAGTAATACCTTTTTCTTTTGCTCTTTTAGCGATGAGCAGTCCGACTTCTTTAGCAGCTTCCTTATTCTTTGTGCTTGACAGCTTGTTTCTCAGTTCCGGTTCAATGCTTGAGGCTGCTGCAAGAGTTTTGCCTGCGGTATCATCAATAATTTGAGCGTACATATGATTTAAACTGCGATAAACACTTAAACGCGGCTTCTCGGGCGTACCGTAAACTTTATTGCGCACCCGCATGTGACGGCGTTTGCGTGCTTCCTGCTTACTCAACTTAGCCACAAAAACTCACCACCTCTAAAACTAATTAAGCTCTACCAGCTTTACCGGCTTTGCGAATAATCCGTTCGCCTTCATAACGAATTCCTTTGCCGAGGTACGGCTCAGGCGGACGAACTTTGCGAATGTTTGCCGCGAGCTGGCCAACTTTTTCCTTATCGATTCCTTTAACTTGGATCTTAGTTGGTGCCGGAACTTCTATTTCTAGACCATCCTCAGGTATAAACTCCACCGGATGGGAATAACCGACTGTCAAGACAAGTTTTTTACCCTGCATAGCTGCTCTGTAACCAACACCCACGATTTCTAGATTCCGTTGATATCCTTTGGTAACACCCTCAACCATATTGGCGATCAATGTACGGGTAAGACCATGAAGGGAACGGTGTTCTTTTTTATCTGAAGGTCTGGTAACAGTGATAGCTCCGTCTGCAACTTCGATGTTAATTTCAGGATGGAATTCCCTGACAAGCTGTCCCTTAGGACCTTTGACTGTAAGTGTTGTGCCAGATAAGGATACTTCAACACCTGCAGGAATCTCCACGGGTAATTTTCCGATGCGTGACATCTTTTTCCCCCCTTACCATACGTAGCAGATAACTTCTCCGCCAATATTACCTTTACGGGCTGATTTATCTGTCATAATTCCGTGAGAAGTAGAAAGAATTGCTATTCCTAAACCGCCGAGTACACGCGGGATTTCATCTTTCTTGGCGTAAACGCGCAGTCCAGGTTTGCTGATGCGCTTAATGCCAGTGATAACTCTTTCATCATTGGGGCCGTACTTCAAATAAATCCGCAGGATCCCCTGTTTATTGTCTTCAATAACTTTATAGTCCCGAATATAACCCTCTTCTTTCAGAATCCTGGCAACCTCGCTTTTCATTTTGGAAGCAGGTATATCTACGGATTCATGTTTCACTGAATTCGCGTTTCTGATTCGAGTGAGCATATCCGCGATTGGATCAGTTAAAACCATACGGGAACCTCCTTTCAACCTCAGGTGAACACTGATTACCAACTAGCTTTTTTAACACCGGGAATTTCGCCTTCATGGGCTAATTGCCGGAAGCAGACACGGCACAGTTGAAAGCGCCGCATATAACTCCTGGGACGTCCGCAGCGTCGGCAGCGGTTTACCTGGCGAGTAGAGAACTTCGGACGTCTCTGGGCTCTAATGATCATGGACTTTTTAGCCACGATATCTCTCCTTTCATGCTCTGAACGGGACACCCATCAGCTTTAACAGCTCATACGCTTCCTCATCAGTTTCAGCGGTAGTTCCAATAGTTACTTGTAAACCGCGGATTTTATCAACTTTGTCATACTCAATCTCTGGGAAAATCAGCTGTTCTCTAAGCCCTAAGCTGTAGTTTCCGCGTCCGTCAAAAGATTGGGGTGATACGCCCCGAAAATCGCGAATACGCGGTAGTGCTACATTGATTAGTCTGTCTAAGAATTCATACATCCGATCGCCGCGCAGTGTAACTTTACAGCCGATTGCCATACCGTCACGAATCTTAAATGCAGCAATCGATTTTTTAGCTCTGGTAATGATCGCTTTTTGTCCGGTGATTGTTTCCAGATCCCGAACTGCAGCTTCTAAAGCTTTTGGTTCAGCAACAGCTTCTCCTACACCAATATTAACAACGACTTTATCGATTTTAGGAACCTGCATCACATTAGCGTAATTAAACCGCTCTTTGAGGGCAGGCACCACTTCACTGCGATAATATTCTTTCAGTCGTGCCATCAACTACTCCCCCTTTCCGAATAACCTCAACCTAATCTATTGCCTTGCCGCAGTGCCGGCACTTGCGAGTCAAATTATTCTGCTCATCACGTTCTCTGATTGGACGTGTAGCCTTACGGCAGCTTTGGCATACCAATTGTACATTTGATGCATCAATTGGACCAGGACGCTCAACAATTCCACCCTGAGGATTAGATTGAGTAGGACGAGTATGTTTCTTCTGCAAATTGATACCTTCAACTATCACTTTACCGGTTTTAGGATAAACTTGTAGAATCCGGCCTCGTTTACCGCGATCTGCGCCGGTAAGCACTTCTACTTGATCACCGCTTTTAACATGGACTTTTGCCATCGCTCATCCTCCTTTCTAAACTACAGTACCTCAGGGGCTAGAGATACGATCTTCATAAAGTTCTTTTCCCGTAACTCTCTAGCTACCGGACCAAAGATCCGGGTGCCTCTTGGATTAGTTTGATCACTTAAAATTACTGCTGCATTTTCATCAAAACGAATATGCGAACCATCACGACGCCGAATTTCCTTTTTGGTACGAACAATAACTGCCTGAACGATATCGCCCTTCTTAACCATACCGCCCGGGCTGGCTTGTTTAACGGTGGCAGTGATTACATCACCTACACTGGCGTAACGCCGGCCAGTACCACCGAGAACACTAATGCACAGTATTTCTTTAGCACCTGTATTGTCTGCAACCTTTAATCGCGATTCTTTTTGGATCATGATAGCCCCTCCTTCCCTGCAAAAGTTCTAGGGTTATTAGCGAGCCTTTTCGACGATTTCCACGACTCGCCAGCGTTTATCTTTACTTAAAGGGCGAGTTTCCATAATCCGTACTCGGTCGCCTACTTGACATTGATTATTTTCATCATGAGCTTTAAATTTTTGAGTTCTTCTTACGGTGCGGCCGTACAAAGGATGTCTGACGTCCCTTCTGACAGCCACGACAACAGTTTTATCCATTTTATCACTGACGACTAAACCCACACGAGTTCTGCGCCTGTTTCTCACAGTTTCTGCCATGCGTGCTCCTCCATTCCTTATCTCTAAGGCTAAGCTCGCTTAATCTGGCGAACTCTCTCTGTCATCACTGTCTTAACGCGTGCGATATCCTTCCTGACAGCTCTCACGCGCATTGGATTCTCTAACTGACCGGTGGCCAGCTGGAACCGAAGGTTAAAGAGTTCTTCCTTTAATTCAGCAAGCTTTTTATCTAATTCCTCAGCCGATAATTCTCTTAATTCCTTAGCCTTCACGTGCATCACCACCCGCCACAGTTCTGCTCACAAACTTAGTTTTAATTGGCAGTTTATGAGCGGCTAATCTCATAGCTTCACGAGCAACTTCCTCACTCACGCCTGCAAGCTCGAACATGATTCTGCCGGGTTTAACTACTGCTACCCACTGCTCCGGTGAACCTTTACCGGAACCCATCCGAGTTTCTGCAGGTTTTCTGGTAACAGGTTTATCAGGGAAAATTCTAATCCAGACTTTTCCACCACGTCTGATTGAACGAGTCATTGCTACACGAGCTGCTTCTATTTGTGCATTGGTTATCCAGCCAGGCTCCAATGCCTGTAAACCAAATTCGCCGAAATCAATCTTTGCTCCGCGACTGGCTTTACCGGTCATCCTACCCCGATGGACACGGCGATGCTTTACACGTCTTGGTATTAGCATCCTATTCGCTCCCTTCAGCCTGTTTGTTACCTTTTCTCTCAGGCAATACTTCTCCTTTATAGATCCATACCTTGACTCCGATCTGCCCGAAAGTAGTTGCTGCTTCTGCGAATCCGTAATCGATATCTGCTCTGAGAGTGTGGAGAGGCACGTTGCCTTCCGGGTTCCACTCTGTTCTCGCAATTTCTGCTCCGCCTAAGCGTCCGGAAACCGCTACTTTGATACCTTTAGCGCCTAATCTCAGTGCGCGCTGCTGTGCTTGACGCATAGCTCTGCGGAAAGAAATCCGCTTTTCTAATTGGAAAGCGATATTTTCAGCCACTAACTGGGCGTCTGTTTCGGGAGTCTTTACTTCAACAATGTTAATTTGATACTGCTTGCCGCCTAATTTCTCTAAATCCTTGCGCAGTTTATCTACTTCTGCGCCGCCTTTACCGATAACCATACCCGGGCGGCCGGTATGGATGGTTACTTTACAGCGATTGGCTGCTCTTTCGATCTCAACCTTGGAAATACCGGCAGTATAAAAGCGCTCTTTAATCAGCTTGCGGATTTCCAGGTCTTCGTGCAGCAAATCGGCATAATTGCGCTTGTTTGCATACCATCTGCTGTTCCAGTCCTTGATGACTCCTAGCCTAAACCCAATCGGGTGTACTTTTTGACCCACGCATCTACTCCTCCTTTTCCTTCAATACTACGGTGATATGGCTGGTGCGTTTCAGAATCCGATCTGCCATACCCCGCGCCCGCGGCCGGAACCGTTTTAAGGTTGGGCCTTGATCTACGTAACATTCAGCTACATATAGTAAATCCGGATCCATATCGTAGTTATTCTCAGCGTTAGCAATCGCGCTCAGCAGCAGTTTTTCCACTACAGAGGATGCAGCTCTCGGTGTCAGCTGGAGAATAGCTAAAGCTTCACCGACATCTTTGTTGCGAATTAAATCAACAACCTGCCGCACTTTCCGAGGTGACATGCGGATATAGCGCACGCTTGCTTTTGCACTTGGCATAGTTTCCATTGTCTATCCCCCCATCTATCCTATCTGCCCGATGACCTTTCGCTTCCTGCGTGTCCGCGAAATGTCCGGGTGGGAGCAAACTCTCCTAATTTGTGACCCACCATTTCCTCGGTAATATATATTGGCACATGTCTTCTGCCATCATGAACTGCAATAGTATGACCTACCATTTCAGGAAAAATTGTGGAACGACGAGACCAGGTTCTGATTACTTTCTTCTCGCCTGCTTCATTCATCTTGCGCACCTTCGCGAGCAAGTGCTCATCAGCAAAGGGTCCTTTTTTTAACGATCTACCCATCATTACACCCCCTCATGGAGAACAACGTTATTTCCGACGTCTGACGATCATCCGATCGCTTGCTTTCTTCTTGCGAGTCTTGGTTCCCAGTGTTGGTTTACCCCAAGGTGTGACCGGACTTGGTCTGCCGATTGGTGATTTACCCTCACCACCACCATGTGGGTGATCTACCGGGTTCATTACTACACCGCGAACATGCGGACGTCTATTTAAATAACGACTTCTACCAGCTTTACCAATCACGATGTTTTCATGCTCAACATTGCCAACCTGACCGATAGTAGCGCGGCAGTTCTGATGCACCATTCTAAACTCACCAGATGGCAGTCGCAGTGTAACATAGCTGCCTTCTTTCGCCATAATCTGAGCGGATGCTCCGGCTGAGCGCACCATCTGTCCGCCTTTGCCCGGCTGCAGCTCAACATTGTGAACAACAGTACCTGCGGGAATGTTAGCCAGCGGGAGTGCATTTCCGACCTTGATGTCTGCATCAGGACCGGACTCTACCATTTGGCCAACCTGAAGTCCAACCGGTGCTAAGATGTAGCGTTTTTCGCCATCGAGATAGTGGAGCAGAGCAATGCGAGCCGAACGGTTCGGATCGTATTCGATTGATGCTACCTTGGCCGGTACTCCATCTTTGTTCCGCTTAAAGTCGATAATGCGGTACTTCCGTTTGTGTCCACCGCCTCTGTGTCTCATGGTGATGCGGCCTTTGTTGTTGCGCCCACCAGAATTATTCAGCGGTGCGGTTAAAGACTTTTCAGGTTTAGTCTTAGTAATCTCTTCAAATGTTGAGACTGTCATCCCACGGCGGCCTGGAGTGGTCGGCTTATATTTTTTTACTGCCATGATTCCGTCCCTCCTTATAGTCCTTCAAAAACTTCAATGCTGTGGCCGTCGGCTAAAGTTACGACAGCTTTCTTGTAATCAGAAGTTCTACCTACACTTGTACCTTGTCGCCGTAATTTACCCCGAACACGCACAGTATTAACCTTAGTGACTTTCACGTCGAAGATTTCTTCAACTGCTTGCTTAATCTGAGTTTTATTGGCTTTTAAATGCACAATAAAAGTGTACTTGTTTTGCGAAAGTAGGTCGGTGCTTTTCTCAGTAATTACTGGCCGGATAATGACATCGCGAGCGTCCATTATGCAAGCACCTCCTCAAGTTTTGTTAAAGCATCTTTAGTAAAGATCACACAACCATGATTGAGTACATCATAAACGTTTAAACCGCTGCTTTTAAGTAACAGAGCTTTAGGAATATTGCGGGTTGCAAGTTCAATATTTGTATCCCAATCACCAATCACGATCAAGGGTTTTTTACCAGCATTAAGTGCATTTAAGACATTCACCATCAGCTTGGTTTTGGGCTGATCGAGAGTCAATTGATCTAATACGATTACTTCTCCGTCTCTGACCTTAGCTGACAGAGCTGATTTTAACGCCTGTCTGCGGGCTTTTTTCGGTATCCGGTAGGAAAAATCGCGCGGTGCAGGACCGAAGGTCACACCACCACCTACCCATAAAGGCGAACGGATACTTCCAACGCGTGCCCGCCCTGTTCCTTTCTGACGCCAGGGTTTGCGGCCGCCTCCTCTAACAAACGAACGAGTTTTTGTGGCTGCGGTTCCCTGTCTGCGGTTGGCTAATTGATTAACAACCACTTGATGCATCAGTGCTTCATTAATCTTGGCTCCAAAAATAGCTTCATTCAGTTCGATGTCGCCAATTTGCTTGCCTTCCATATTGTATAGGGCCACTTTCGGCATAATTGCAGCCTCCTCTCTTGCAATACTTTACACTACTGTTTTACTGTACTCCGAACTGTGACTAAGCTGCCCTTAACACCGGGTACAGCCCCACGCACCAACAATAAGTTTCTTTCGGAATCAACTTTAACGATTTCCAAGTTTTGAACAGTGCGCTTAACACCGCCCATTCTACCTGCCATCTTTCTGCCTTTAAACACTCTTGCCGGATCGACAGAGTTTAACGAACCAATACCGCGGTGGTACTTTGAACCGTGGGACATCGGTCCTCTGGCGAATCCATGGCGCTTAATCGGACCTTGGTATCCTTTACCTTTGGTAATGCCGGTAATGTCGACTTTTTCGCCTTCTGTGAATATATCTACTTTAACTTCATCCCCAACGTTGAGAGATGAAAGCTCATCTGCTTGGTCCAAACGGAATTCCTTCAGATACCGCCTCGGTTTAACGCCGGCTTTATCGAAATGTCCTTTAAGCGGTTTATTGAATAAGCGTTCCCGTTTTTCGCCGAATCCGAGCTGCACGGCCTCATAACCATCTTTTTCAGCAGTTTTCTTCTGTACTACTGTACAGGGCCCAGCTTCGATAACGGTTACAGGAATCAGCGTACCTTGTTCATCAAAAATTTGAGTCATACCTAATTTCTTACCTAAAATTCCTTTGGCCATTGTTACACCCCCTAAAATATGCCTCTGCTAGGCTTAATTTTGCAGTTTGATCTCAATATCGACTCCAGCAGGTAAATCTAAGCGCATCAACGCATCCACCGTTTTGGGGTTTGGTTCCAAAATGTCAATTAAACGCTTGTGAGTACGCATTTCAAATTGTTCCCGTGAATCCTTATGAATATGGACCGAACGCAAAACGGTAAATACATTTCTCTCTGTTGGTAAGGGGATTGGCCCGGAAACAACTGCCCCAGTCCGTCTTGCTGTATCAACGATTTTTTGAGCAGAATTATCAAGGATTTTATGATCAAATGCTTTTAAACGAATTCTTACTTTTTGCTTTGCCATCAACAATTTCCTCCCTTTCGTCCGATTCGCGGACTTGCTCTGTAGAAATTCCCCAAACTTCGGGAGCAGGCCCTGGTTTGGCAACCTTCTACATCATCGCTAGTATTAACAGTGAAAGAGTGACCCGGCGACCGGGTCACCTCTAAAGTCTTACTTCAAAATCTTGGTAACAACTCCAGCGCCTACGGTGCGGCCGCCTTCGCGGATAGCAAAGCGCAGACCTTCCTCCATCGCAATCGGAGTGATCAGTTCGCAGCTGAGTCTAGTGTTGTCACCAGGCATTACCATTTCTGTTCCTTCCGGAAGATTGACAACACCAGTTACGTCAGTTGTTCTGAAGTAGAACTGCGGACGATAGTTAGTGAAGAATGGTGTATGTCTGCCGCCCTCTTCTTTGGACAGAACGTATACTTCACATTCAAACGCAGTGTGCGGTGTAATTGAACCAGGTTTAGCAAGTACTTGACCTCTTTCGATGCTCTCTCTGTCGATACCGCGGAGCAGAACACCAATGTTGTCGCCTGCTTCAGCTTGGTCTAACAGCTTGCGGAACATTTCTACACCGGTTGCAACTGTTTCGGTAGTTTCTTCGGACAGACCAACGATTTCAACTTTATCGTTAACCTTGATGGTACCGCGCTCTACTCTACCAGTAGCAACTGTACCGCGTCCGGTAATGGTGAATACGTCCTCAACAGGCATCAGGAACGGTTTGTCCACTTCGCGCTCTGGTGTCGGGATGTAGGAGTCTACTGCATCCATCAGCTCTTGGATCTTAGCGCACCATTCGCCCGGAGCACCTGCTTCGAGTTCTTCTAAAGCTTTTAAGGACGAACCGCTGATAACCGGAATGTCGTCGCCTGGGAAGTCGTATTCGCTTAACATATCGCGAACTTCCATTTCAACTAATTCCATCAGCTCTTCGTCGTCAACCATGTCGGCTTTGTTCAGCCAAACAACGATTGAAGGTACACCTACTTGACGGGCCAGCAGAATGTGCTCGCGAGTTTGCGGCATCGGGCCGTCAGCAGCGGAAACTACTAAGATCGCTCCGTCCATTTGAGCTGCACCGGTAATCATGTTCTTAACGTAGTCAGCGTGACCTGGGCAGTCTACGTGAGCATAGTGACGCAGGTCAGTTTCATACTCTACGTGAGAGGTATTAATAGTAATACCGCGTTCTTTCTCTTCGGGAGCGTTGTCGATTTCGTCGAACTTCTTAGCTTCTGCC
>FZPS01000032.1_pt92 | contig 97123 bp, 86 predicted proteins | sample 1817821 | NCBI WGS metagenome assembly FZPS01 (sample SAMEA104158645, study PRJEB21678) | metagenome | place: Germany | collected 2015-04-21
GCAGGGAAATTATACCAGCAAAAAAGCTAGAAAAGCCCGTAAAATCGGGCTTTTCTAAACTAGGTTAAACTAGGCTAAACGTAAAAAGTAAGACTCAAAATCAAGCGGTCTCTGACTGTGTGGGTTCGAGTCCCACCTTCGGCACCATCTAAAACCAGTAACCACGGTCCTTTTCAGACCGTGGTTTTGTTTTTATACCGCAAAAAAAGCCTGAACCAGAATTCTAACAGATACTATGAACTGATAAGGTTAATTAAGTTATTCTTGTAAAGGATCTGTTTCAGTTATCAGCAGCTCAACTTTTCTGACCTCCGCTAAGCCGGATTCCCTGGCACGGGCCATCAGTTCCTCGATTTTTTGTGCAGCAGACTGATCAAAGACACTGGCCTTATGTATATCGACACATAAAAGTCCGGCTATTTTGTCTTCCTTAAGGTAACCCTGCCTGCATTTAACCGCAAATAAGCTCATTTTCCTCATCATTATACCGCCATGTCCAATAAGGTTTTTAGTTTAGACAAACCAGCTTCTGGCGAGGCATTCTGTGTCTGCACCCAGTCTTTTAGTTTCTCGATGGCCTTCCCGGAACCGATTACTTCCTGTGCAGTGTTGAATCCGTCTTTTATAGAGCTGCTCAATCCCGTCAGATAGAGGATCAGACCGGCATTTAAACAAACTATATCACAGCGGCTGCCAGTTACTCTGCCGCTTAACACTTTGATCAGGTTTACTGCCTCACTCCTGCGATCCTGCAAAGGTATGATTTCTTCCCGCTTCCCCCGCGGAATACCCAGATCCTCCGGCAGAAAAGAATAATCATTAATTTTACCATCCGGCATCAATTCTGCTACATATGTTTCACCCAAAGTAGAAGCCTCATCCATCCCACTTACTCCATCTTCAGCTACACCATATACCACAAGGGCTCTTTTATAACCTATCTCCCGCATGATTACGGGAACAGACTGAAGCAGTTCTTTTGCATAAACTCCCCGGACTGCATAATCAGGCAGGGCTGGATTGGCTAGTGAAGCTGCAACATTTAAAACTGTACCAAAGGATATCTGTGACAGTATTCTGCCTAAAGCCCTGGGGTGTACCTTGGAACTCATGCCATTAAATAGTCCGATACCGGCCTTTTCAATGCTGTTTTTAACAATCTCCGGTTCACATTCCACGTCCACCCCTAGTTCTTCTGCCATATCCACTGTACCACAAAACGAGGTAATGGCCCGGGCTCCATGCTTGGCCATCGTAACGCCGGCGGCTGCCGCCACAAGAGAAGCTGCTGTACTGATATTAAAAGTTTTTACAGCATCCATCCCCGTACCGCAATTTTCTACCAGGGGTACCGAAACTTCCGGCTTTACCTTTACTGTGTCAAGCTCATAAATAGCTTCCCAGCTGCCGGCTATTTCATCAATCGTCTCACCTTTTGCCTTTAGTGCAGCTAAAAATGCTCCCTGGTGCATATCTGTCTGCTCATCCGCCAATATTTGACAGAAAAACTCTCTTGTTTCTTCCCTGCTAAGATGCTCTTTGTTAATTAACCTGGCCACTGCAGCTCCAAAAGCACGTGAATTCTTTTTAGTCATCACAGTATCCTCCTTTTTGTCTAAACATTGACGCTTTAAAAAGAAACTACTACTGACAATTGACTCAATGTTTTAATCATCTTCAGCCCTTTTTCCACCTCCTCCAAACTTATTACTTGAGAAAGCAGTTTTTTAACATTAAGGGCACCCGATGCTAAAAGACTTAATGCCTGTTTGTTGTGCGCACTTGTGCAGCCATAAGCACCAAACATTGTAAGTTCTTTATAGTGAACCAGGTTTAAATCAATTTTCATTTTATCTCCGGGCAGGAGCCCGCTAAAAAAGCCAAACCTTCCTCCCGCTGCCAGCAGATGGAGCCCTGAATTAAAAGCTTCGGCAGCGGGACAGCAGGGGATAACTACATCAACACCACGGTTATTGGTGATCGCCATAATTTCCCTATACAAACAACTTTTTGCGGGATTAAAGAGATAAGCAAAACCATACTTTTCCGCCTGCTCCAGCCTTCTCTCCAGTGGTTCGACTACAAAAATTTTTTTTGCTCCGCTGTTTCTCGCCAGAAGTGCATTTAGGATTCCCAGCCTGCCGGCACCAAAAATTAACACCGTATCGCTGCTTGTTATTTTTAAAGCCTCCTGCATATTAAGACTGCAGGCCAGAGGTTCTGTCATGGATGCCTCTTCATAGCTAAGATGGGGCGGGATCATGTTCAGCACCCCACTTAAAACCGCCTCTGCCGGCACCAGTAAATATTCGGCGAATCCTCCATCATAGTTAAAGCCCATAATCTTTAGCCGCCTGCACAGATTGTCCCGACCCTGAAGGCAAAACTCACAATGGCCACAGCTGATACCGGGAGATACCTGGACACGGTCGCCTTTTTTATACTTGTCAACACCGCTGCCTGTTTCAACCACAATTCCGGCGATTTCATGCCCTAACACCCTGGGCAGCTTTAAATCCCTGTGCCCCAGTTCATAACATTTCAAATCCGTTCTGCAAATACTGCAGGCCTTTACCTGCAGCAGCACTTCCCCGGCTTTGCAGCGGGGTATCTCCTTTTGCTTGATAAACAGCTTTTGCACGCCTTCCAAAACAGCTGCCTGCAACTAAACCAACCTCCTCTGAAGAAAAAAGTCCACGCTTAATAAGCGTGGACTTTCCACATCCAACCCTAAATATAAGCCGTCTTGATCAGCGAAAACAGCTTAAATCTTTCAGGCAGGTCTCCTGACTCAGGTTCATTGCCCAATACTCCCTTCCCCCGATTATGATGGAGTGGTCTACAGTACCGGCTTCCCTTCACAGTGGCGGGCCCGTTTAGGATTTGCACCTAATTCCCTATTCTCCCTTTTTAAAAGGGCACCTGAAAGCAAATAATATGCAATTGTCATAAATATTGTAATAACATTTTTCGAAAATGTCAATCTACTTATAATAATTGATAAGCTTTTCCTGCTGCTTTAGCCAACAAGAAGAACAGGAGAGCTTTTTGCGCTGTTTCTATACATTAGGATGCAAAGCAGTTTTTTATAATATGGGGAAAATGAAAGAATATCTACTTATGCCGCCTGAGTCGGTGCCGGCATGGAAAACATAGAAGAGCCCAAGTCCGGACCTTGGTCTTGAGCTCTTCTGCTACTCACTTACATAATGGGATCTAAATTTAATGCAGGATGACCTTTTTCTGTCAGGAAGTTTACCACTTCATCGATCTCTGTGGCAATGGTCTCATCACAGATCATGTCTGCAAAATTATCGATGCCATAAAGCTCTTTAGCTGTCTGATTTAATCTTTCACCGACATCATCTTTTAATTCTTTCGGCATCCAGACGATTCTGGCAATCCCACCTTCTGCCTGCATAAACTTCTTGGAACCGATAAAGTGCCTACCGTGCCCCATGAAGCCGGGTGTTTGTACACCACCGCCTGTCATGGAAGCCAGCTGTCCAAAAGTCATGCCGACAGGTGTATCCTGAGAATATTCACGGTTTACTATCATTACGCCGTTAGCTTCCGGGAAAACACTGCAGATGCATTCGAAGCAGCCGCAGGAAGTCATGGGATCTTCCAGGATGCTGTATAAGGTAACTCGGGAAACCTTACCCTGTGAAGCCTTGTCCACAGCCTCATTAACGGCTGACCAGACCCCTTTAACGCCATCTTCCAAACCTTCTTTTGGTACGGCCTGACAAGGTCCGGAGGGATTTAACTCTTTTGTGGCTTTAGCATCCAGCCAGCTAACAGCACCACATAAACCTAATCTCTCAGGAGTGACAATACAAACATGGGCCGGGGCAAAGGATTGACAAAGAATGCAGGAATAGAAGGTATCAACACTTTCATCTGTAAGGTTAGCTAACCGTTCATCCCTGGCATTATAACGCGGCAGCGCTACAGATTGTTCCAGTTCCAGCACTTTGTCTTTGTCAGTTATAATTGTCACCTGACATCTGTCCACTACCGAGCCAAATTCGTCAAGCATCATATGATAGAGAGCTTCGCCTAAATGTTTTAAGCGTAAACCTTTGGCGAAAGATTCTTTGCTGATACGCACCCAGGCAATATTCCTCTGCCCAATATGCATAACACCTTCTATATAATTGAGATAGTAGTGAATCCTTCTTTCCAGAACAGGCTCGAAATCCAGCTCCATATTTTTGCCTGCCACATCAACAATGACAGCAAGGGGCAAATAAACCGGTGGTTCCAGTTCATCAATGTCCGGACCAATTAACTCTATTTTATGATCTTCAATTTCCGCTAACTCTTTCATGCGGACAAGCTCCCAGGCCTTACTTCTCTTGCTGCCGAATTCTGCATAAACAGCGTCTCTTCTTATTCTTTCTCCTTCAAAAGCGGCAGCAAAGGCTACAGGGATCGGGATTTCTGTAACTTTAATTTTGATACCTCTGGCTTCCAAAGAAGTTTTTACTGTCTGTTTATGATTTGTTTCAGCTATTAAAGCACCAGGTACTTCCGGCACCTCAGTATCAGCAATTACAGGGAAACCGAGGGCAATGGCGCCGGCGCCGGCGGAAACTACAACTTCATTGAGAGGACCAAAAGTATTAACAAAGGCCGGAACTCTTTCTTTCGTATAAGTTAAAAGGGCAGCCAGATCACCGGCCTGCAGAGCGCCAAAGATGAAAGCAGCCCTGACCGCTACAGAAACTGCATGGATAACAGCAGTAACACCATAACCAAGAGGGATTACCCTAAACTCCAAGCCAACTTTAACGCCCCCAGCGATAACCTGATCAATCACCTTACCGACTAAAAAGGTCAGGATACCCTTAGTTTGATAATCCTTAACAATCTCCACAACGCTTGCCGGTTCTGCCGCTTCACCGATCACCACAGCGATACCGGGGATGTCGCCTGATACTAAGGGCACACCTAAAGAGCGGATCACAGGATCGGGGACAAAACCAATGCCTGGCTCCTCCGCATATGGGTCTTCCTGCAGCACATACTTAACAGCTTCAATTATCTCCGCCGAGGCAGCTGTAGCCAAACCGGCATTTAAAGCTTTTTCCAAATCTTCTTCTTCTACAATCAAACTTTTTACAACAGCAAGTGCGCCTTGTAATTCAGCTAAAGTAGTAATCTTGTTCCCAGTGGCTGCGTAGATAATCGGTAAAGAATATGCGGTATCGGGGAAGGCTACTTTCTGTTCCTCACCCTTTTGGGCTATGGCTTCGTTAACTGCCTGTTCAGCCAAACCCAGAGCAGCATTGGAACCTGCATAAATTAAGTCAAATAAAGACACTGTAATTCCTCCTTCACATATAGATGTTCTTATTGTGTTAAAATCCTCAGAAGCAATACAAAAACATCTTGTCCAGAATTTCACAAGGTCATGTAAAAGACATTTAGTTTAGCACGGCTTCTATAGTAAATATTTTCGACATCTGGGTTAAACTTACCTGCCAAAAAAAAAGACTTTTTAATCTTAGATTAAGCGGCAAAAAGCTTCCTAAGCTGTCTTAGTAAGGTTTTTGCCGCTTATTATCAGAAACTGCAGCACATTTACATCTTTATTATTTTTGCTCTTGTCACAAATAATCACGGTGGTTAGTTTTATTTAAAAGACTTTAAAGCTTCAGCATACACTTGACAGGTCCGCTCAGCCATGAACCTTACGTCAAAATAACATTCTGCAATTCTCCTGGCCTCTTTTCTGGCCTCTGCCAGCTCCTCACGATGTTGATAAAAATATAAGATGTCATCGGCTATCTGAAAAACATTTAACTTTTGCGCGCCATGCTTATTGGTTCCGCTTAATTGCGGCATCCTGCCGTTACCGAACCAATCTTCCCTCACTCTGCCGCCATAACCCTCGGCAAGCAAAAACCCGGCACTACCGCAGGCCATGGCTTCACGTAGGGCACGGCCGCGGGCAAAGACCAGGTGTCCCCATTGTAAATATGGCACTGGGTCAAATACCCAACCATAAGTTTTCATAACCTCAATTTTGGCGTCACCGGCAAAACCCAGTGCTTTTGTTTCCAACTGCAGTCCCTGCTGCTGCAGTAGACGTATGGCTCTGGTAAGACATTCAGCTCCTTGGGCGGCAGCCCCCCTGGTTCTGCCTAACCAAAGAATGCGCAGCGGATTTTCCCTGCACTCAAAATCCCCGGCAGGGTAAAAGCGCTCAAGATCCACCCCGTTATAAATAATGGTTGTTTTATGCTGATTACTTTCTCCTGCTGATTTTGCCACTTCCGGTCCAATGGCGATTATTTTTGTCGCTTTTTTCATATTGCGCGGATAAAGCTTATTCCAAGCCAATACACCATGCAGGGTAATCACGTAGGGGATATTTAGCTCATTGGCTATTCTGCCTGCCGTTGACATCACCATTGGTGAATGGGCATGTACTATTTCCAGCTGTTTGCCGATTATTTGCTGCTTTAAGTCGTTCTCATTTTCATACAGGAAATATGGTATATTCATACCCTGCAGCATTTTTTCCATCTGCACAAAATCTTTTTCCTGTATTTTAAAAGCTTTTTTTGCTTTTTCGCTATTAATTAAGCCTAAAATAGGTTTTACGCCGGCCTTTCGCAAGGATACTGACAGATCCCTAACATGGGTAAAAACCCCGCTTTTTGCCATGATCGACAGTAATAATACCTGCAAATCTACCACCTGCTTTTCCTGAAATTTTAACTTTGGTTAATACAAACATATTACACTGACTTTAATTCTAGAGCATAATATGCGCAGCTGCTCCGGCACGTGCACCTGCTGTACTGTTTTTCAGCACTGCCTGCTGTCATCATGATTGTACTGCCGGACGTAACAATTGCTATACTACAGTAAAGCCTCCTCTTTTTGCCTGCTGACCCGACCGTCCGGTGAACTGCTTTACACAAAGTGACAAATGATTGCTACATTTTATTGTTTGGGAAAAGCAAAAGTCACTCGAGTTGTAAACTCGAGTGACTTTTTACTGCTAGTATGTTTCCACAAATACCTCGAAGTGACCCTGTGGATGAATGCAGGCCGGACATTCTTCAGGAGCTTCCGGTCCTTCATGAATATAGCCGCAATTACCGCACTTCCAGCGTACTGTTTCAGCTTTCTTAAATACAGTGTCGTTTTCAATGTTTGCTGCCAATTTTTTAAACCGCGCTTCGTGCGCCTTCTCCGACTCGGCAATGGCGCGGAAGGTGGCGGCAATTTCGGGAAATCCTTCTTCCTCTGCCACTTTAGCAAAAGCCGGGTACAACTCTGACCACTCTTCATTTTCACCATCGGCAGCTGCTTTCAGGTTAGCCAGTGTATCACCTTGTGCTACCGGAAAAGTGGCATCTATTTCTATAAAGGACGGTAGTTCATCAAGACCTGCCAATAGGTATTTCCACAGTCTTTTGGCGTGTTCTTTTTCATTGTCTGCCGTCTCAATAAAAATGTTTCTCATCTGCTTGTAGCCTTCTTTATCGGCAATGGAGGCGTAATAAGTGTAGCGATTGCGCGCCTGTGACTCTCCGGCAAAAGCTTTAAGTAAATTGACTGCTGTTTTAGTTCCCGTTAGACTTTTCATTTAATAGTTCCTCCTTTTTTGTTTGGCATTCAGCACAGATACCACGATAATAAATATTTCTTGTTGCTATTTGAAAACCAGGTAAATCTGGCGTGCTGCACCGGATAGTAAAATCAGTTATTGCTTTACATTCCTGGCATTGAAAATGGCCATGTTCTGTAGTATTTGCATCATAGCGCATTTCTTTTTCATCAATATTGATCACTCTGACCAAATTTTGCTGTTGAAATAAATCCAAGGTGTTATAGATAGTTGTTTTCGACAATGTCAGCATTGATTTGCGTAGCGCTTGATAAATATGCTCTACCGTCGGATGCGTCGGGTGCGACAACAAATATGCCAGGACATTAATTCTAATTGTTGAAGCCCTTACTCCCTTCTCCTGCAGCAGCGCCTGCGCCGCCTCGATATAATCCATGGCTCACCTTCTTCCAGGAGAACATTGTATTGATTACATATTTAAATTCATTACAATTTAATTTATATCATTTGGCATTTATCCTGTCAATATTATTCCAAACATATTATACGCTATTAATTATTTATTAATATTTCCCAATGCAGCAATCAGCACCAGGCAGTCATTTTCAGACTGCCTGGTGCTGATGCTTAACTTTCTAATAGTTTTTTTTGCACAGCAAGTTCCCGTGCGCAGTTTAAAAATTTGGCCTCCAGCTGCTCTTTTTCCTGTTCATCTATTGCTGCCGCAAGCTGACCGCTCAAAAGCGCGATTTCATATTCTAAACATCTGATTTTATCTTTAACTTGCTGATAATTGCTGCCAACTTTAGTTTCAGTATGCTGTTGTCGCCGTTTTGCCAAAAAGTATTGATAATCCCCCTCATAACACTGCAGCTTTTGCTTTTCCAGCAAAAAAATTCTGTTTGCCAACTTTTCAATAAAATAGCGGTCGTGTGAAACAAAGATCATGCTGCCTTGGTAATCTGCCAGTACGGTTTCAACTTTCTCTTTAGTCTGGATATCCATATAATTTGTTAGCTCGTCTAAAACCAGCAAATTTGCACCGGAAAGGATTAGTTTGGCAAAGGCAACCCGTCCTTTTTCACCCAGACTTAAAGCAGCTACTTTTTTGAAGACGTCATCACCGCGAAAAAGCAGACAAGCTAACAGTAATCTTACTTCGGCAGTTGTGTACTCGTCAGTTACGACATTGTCAAGAACAGTGGCCTCCCACTTCAAATTACTAAGCTCCTGGGCAAAGTAACCAATTTTTACGGCAGGGCTGACTCTGACAGTTCCTTCTTCCACTGCTTCTAACCTACTAATTATTCTGAGGAGGGTAGTTTTACCTGCACCATTTTCACCAATCACCGCTATCCTGTCGCCGCGTTTGATGGTAAAGCTGAGATTACTTAAGATGCTACGCTCGCCGTATCGCTTACTGATGTTATTTCCTTCTACTAACAGCGGCGGCATCTTGTGCGATAACAGCTTTTTGTTAATTATCTCAAAAGCAGGCGAAACAGTTCGCTGCGGTTTAGATACTTTATCCCTTTCAATTCTTGCCAGCTCTTTTTCTTTAGCTTTTAGCACCCTGGCATGTTTTTTGGCCTTACTGCGGTAAAAATCATTTTGCCCGGCTGCCCGATGAGCGCTGCCATACCAATCTTTTTTTTCACTAATTACTTTCTGTAAATGCTGAATGCGCTGCTGCTGCTTCTCGTATTCCCGCTGCAGCTGCTTTTGGGCCATTGCCTTCTGCTTACAATAAGCTGAATAATTACCAGGATAGACTTCAAGGCCAAGCGCTGTTAATTCCCAGATTGTATTTACGGTTCGATCAAGAAAATACCGATTGTGGGAGATAACTAAGAGTGGTTGAGTAAGTTCCTGCAGGTACTCTTCCAGCCACGCCTGGCCGTGCAGATCTAAATGGTTTGTAGGTTCATCTAAAATTAACATATCGAAATCACTGAACAGCAAACGTGCAAGGGCTAATTTTGTTTTTTCACCGCCGCTTAACTGCAGAGCCTGCTGCTGCCACTTTTCCTGTGTCAGGCCAACCTGCCGTAAAGCCTCTTGTACCAGCAGTTGACAATCCTCTTTTTCCTGATACTCCACCGCAGCTGAGAGCAGCACCTCAAAGACGGTAGTTTTTGCCGGGTATGTGGGATATTGCTCAAGATAAAGTACTTTTGCCGCTGACGGTAAATATCTGACTACACCTGAATCAGCTTCCTCTTCTCCCGCCAGTAGTTTTAGTAAAGTAGTTTTACCAATACCGTTTGCCCCAATGAGGCCGATTTTATCCCCTTCGCCAATAATGCCGGAAAGCTGCTGAAAAACAGCTTTCCCCTGATAACTTTTCGTCAAAGCAGAAAAATGTAATTGCATAGTCTCATCTCCTTACACCTGCACTAATCTGAGACGATAGTCAAGAACGATAAAGTAGAAATATATAAAAATGCTGCAGCAAACACCTCTGTGTTAGGCTGCAGCAGTCTGACGTTAAGCTTATAAATTTACAGTTTTCAGTAATAAGCCTTTTGATCGGTGTTTTTTAACTATCATCTCTCAAAAAGTGCATACTACTCCCTCTTGGTAGTAAAGCAGCAGTTTAAGAAATCTATTGAATTACTTAGTTAAAAAACACTTTGTGCATCCCGCACCTCATACTTCTTGCTAACTTCTCATATTTTAACATGTTTTAGCCGACAATTCAAATTTTCAAAAAATGATTTCAGCTCCTGCTAATTGGGATTTAAGCAGAATTTATGCCTCCGGCAGTCGTAAAACACGCAGAGCGTTAAGGATTGCCAGCAGGGCTACGCCCACATCCGCAAAAACGGCCTCCCATAAAGTGGCAATACCGCCGGCACCTAAAGCTAAAACGATACCTTTCACAGTTAAGGCCAAGATTATATTTTGCCAGACGATTGTTCTGGTACGCCTGGCGATCTTGATAGCTGTCACAAGTTTAGATGGCTCATCAGTCATCAGCACCACATCGGCAGCCTCTATGGCTGCATCTGACCCTAATCCGCCCATGGCTACTCCCACATCAGCCCGGGCCAAGACAGGCGCATCATTTATGCCATCCCCAACAAAAATCAGCTTGCCGCGTCCTTTAGCAGCATAAAGCTCTTCCAGGCGTCCAACTTTATCCTGCGGCAGGAGTTCAGCATAATAAGCATCCAGCTGTAGTTGTTCAGCGACGGCTGCTGCCACCTGCTGATTATCACCTGTTAACATGACTAATTTTTTTACGCCCAATTTTTTTAGCTGCTTCATGGTCGCAGCACTGTCCCCTTTTATCTCATCCGCGATTATCAGAGAACCGGCGTAACGACCATCAACGGCTACATAAACTACAGTTCCGGCCTGATCCGGCACCTGATATTCTATCTCCGCCTGTGCCATTAATTTACTGTTGCCGGCAAGAATTGTGCGTCCACCGCTGACAACTCTGCTGCCATGTCCGGCTATTTCTTCAAAGGAAGTTATGCGGTCCGGCGTTACTTCTTCTCCGTAGGCCTGCACAATAGATTTGGCAATGGGATGATTGGAATAAGTTTCAGCTATAGCCGCGGCTTCAAGCAGCTCCGTCTCCGTTACCCCGGCGGCAGGCACAACAGAGATAACTTTAAATGTTCCTTTCGTTAACGTTCCGGTCTTATCAAACACCACTGTCTCCACATCATTTAGCGCCTCCAGGTAATTACCGCCTTTAATTAAAATACCGCTGCGTGAAGCGCCGCCAATACCGCCAAAAAAACCTAAAGGAATAGAAACGACTAAAGCACAGGGACAGGACACCACCAGAAAGACAAGTGCCCTATACAGCCAGGCGGAAAAAGCTGCCTGCGGCAAAATCAGGGGCGGAATTACAGCCAGGGCGGCTGCAATCATTACCACAGCCGGCGTGTAAAAACGAGCAAATTTGGTGATAAAGTTTTCCGTCGGCGCTTTTCTACTACCGGCATTTTGCACAAGATCAAGGATTTTTGCTACTGTAGATTCAGCAAAAGTTTGTGTTACTTCTACTTCCAAAACGCCGCCGTTGTTAATAAAACCGCTTAACACCACATCACCTGCCTGTACAGTACGGGGCAGTGCTTCTCCTGTGAGGGCGGAGGTATCCATGACTGATTGTCCTGCCACAATTCTGCCGTCTAAAGGTACCCTTTCGCCCGGTTTGATGATAATGCTTTCACCAACTGCCACCTGCTGCGGAGGCACCTGCATTACCTGTTCACCTTGTTTCAGATTGGCATAATCCGGCCTGATGTCCAGCAGTGCCTGAATGGAGCGGCGGGAGCGGTCAACTGCCAGATCTTGAAAGAATTCACCGATTTGATAAAACAGCATCACTGCTACCGCCTCAGGGTACTCTTGAATGGCAAAAGCCCCGATGGTCGCAATGGTCATTAAAAAGTTTTCATCAAATAATTGTCCGCGCAGCAGATTGCGCACGGCGCGCACCACCACTTCGCCCCCGATTAAAAGATAGCTGAGCAGGAAAATAATAACTTCCACGGCGGGCCTTAGCTGCAGCAGCAAAACGGCAAAATAAAGCAGAGCACCACCGGCCATATAGAAATATTTACTGCGGTCCGGAGCTTCGTACACCGCATGTTCAGCTGCCGCTTCCCTAGCCTCTCTTTTCACCACTACACTTGGCTCAAACTGCCTGACAATTTCTTTTATACTTTCTTCTACGGCCTGCAAATAAGCTGTGCCGCGCAGATTAACGGTTAACCGCCTGCCGACAAAATCTAGGGCGGCACTTTCTACCTCCGGCAGCGCTTTTATCGCAGCCTCTATCTTACTTGAGCAGCCGGCGCAGGAGAGACCAAGCAGTAGAAATGAGTTTGCTGCACCTTGCTGTTTAGTCTGCTCCTCTATCACAATCCCGGGTTCAATCTCCCGGATTATTCTTTTTGCTTCCCTTTCTATCTCATGCAAATCTGGTTGATCAGACTCGATTACCATCGTACTTGTACCAAAATTGACGGAGGCATTAGTCACCCCGGCCAAATTTTTAAGCTTTGTTTCCATTCTTACAGCACAATTTGCACAATCAAGCCCTTCCAGTCTGTATTCTTTTCTGTTCAGCATGCTATCCCTCATTTGTTTTATGAATGGCGTATATGAGCTAATCCTTCAGCAAAAAAATTAATAATATGCTCATCATCAAGTGAATAAAAAACATTTTTACCATCCCTGCGAAACTTCACCAGGCGGAGGTTGCGTAAAATCCTTAATTGATGTGAAACAGCAGATTGTGACATTTCCAGTACTTCAACCAGATCACAGACACATAATTCACTTTGCAGTAAAGCATATAGAATACGAATACGGGTAGGATCACCCATGGCTTTAAATATTTCTGATAACGCCAAAACTTCGGCTGTATTTAAGGCCTTCTCTTTAACCTTATTTATACTTTCCTCATGCCTGCATTGTTCCTGACAGCTGTCAGCTGCATCCACCGATTTTCACCTCACATATGAACACATATTCATATATTATATTGCCATTGTAATATAGGATTGACTTATTGTAAAGTATTTTTTCCGGGGAAAGACAGTTAACGGCGAAAAAAAAGAACCGGTTCGCAGGAACCGGTTCTTCTCTGCCTTATTCTTTGGTGATGGTCATTCTGACATCTTTCGGCAAAGCAAAGTTACAGGCAACTTCAGCTGCTTTGTGGATTGCTGTCGGCACCGGACAGGCAGCATGTCTGCAGTATTTACGTGCCGCAGCAAAGATTTCCGAGTCACCGATTTGGGCAAAACAAACTTTCCGCCCGTCAACAGCAGTCAATTCCGCTGCTAAAGGCTGCAAACTGGGACATGGTGTATCAATCGTTAATTTCAACTGATAACCTTCTTGCGGCACTGCCTCAATGGTGGTGACAAAACCGCAAACACCTGCTTCTACAACCACTTTAGCCATTTATTCTACCCCCATCTCTTTTTTAAAAGAGCTGCCCTTCCTGTTAATGTCTGCTCAACAAAGTTAAGTATCTACTGCAGCTCCTGCTTGTGGCACTAATGCTGCACTCTTATTCACAGTATAGTAAACAAAAATTCTACTTGTGTTAATAAACAATTACATCCGCAGACAGTTTAATAAACCATATCCCGGCGGGTAAACACAAACAGTGCCAAGCAATAAAAAAGCAAAGCAAAGCAAAAGACAAACAGCAGGCGAAAAGTTAAACCACCAGGGTTGTTCAGATAATCGAGAACGATGGGCAGGGTATTAAAATAAGTATTAATCAGGACAGGACTTAACTCTTCTGCCAGCAGCTGCAGTATGGTTAATAAGAATAACAGTCCTGCAGACATGCCTACAACGGCAGCCCCACTCTGCAGCAATAAAGCCAAAAACAACACAAGTAAACTAAATGCCAATAAAGGTAAACTGGCGCTAAGATAGGCGGTTACCGTGATAAAAATACCTTCTGACACCGAGTAGGTCAGACCACGGGCCATAAAATCCGTACCCCAGCCAAAAATAACTGTACCGATTAAATATCCTAACCCTAAACAAAAGACTAATAACAGTAAAATCACCGAATAAATGAAAATAACTTTGGCTGTCAGAACCTGCCGGCGTGTAACCGGATGCAGCAAAGTCAGGGAAAGTGTTCCGGAGAGGTATTCATCAGTAATGATTTCTGCAACGAACACAATTAAAAAGAGCGGCAGCGCAAAAGATGCAGCCACACCAAACACCGTCAGCGGATAAACCTGACCATTATAGGTGTTGATTCTGACCAGTACAGTCATTAACACCGGTAACAGATAAAGCAGCAGCAGAAACAGCAATAATGCATAAAACTTTTTATTCTGCAGCAGTTTCAGCCATTCATTTTTAATTAATCCCATCATGATCTCCTGCCTCCGTATGCCAGTTCGATAAAAAATTCTTCCAGAGAATGTTTTCTGGGAATGAGGTAGTTTACTTGTAAATTGTCTGTTACCAGCAGCCGGTTCAAGGCGGCAGAAGCACCCTTCTCTATCTCCACCAGTAATCTGTCTTCACAGACTGAACACTTCTTAACGTAAGATACTTTTTGCAGCCTTTCGGCAGCCGCAGCCGGCTGCGAAGTATAGATTTCTACCACCTCTGTTTCCTGCCGCAGCAGTTCATCTAAACGACCTTGTGTGATAATTGCGCCGTTCTGAATTATGGCTATCTGATCACAAACCTGCTCCACTTCATGTAACAGGTGACTGGTAATAAATACAGTTATTCCCTGGCGTCGTAGTGCCTGGATTAAGGCACGTACCTCAATAATACCCTGGGGGTCGAGTCCGTTCATCGGTTCATCTAAAAAAATAAGTTCGGGATAATTTACTAAAGCCCGGGCAATACCCAGCCTTTGTTTCATTCCTAAAGAGTAAGTGGCTACTTTATCATCTGCGCGCTCAGTCAGACCGGTTAATTCTAAAACCTCCTGAATTCTGGCAGCAGTAACATGCCGATGCAGATTTTTTACCAGTATTAAATTCTGATAACCGGAGAGCGCGTCAAAGAATTTTGGCGTTTCTACTACTGCCCCTACTTTGGCAATTGCTTTTTTAAATTCAGTGCGTGTATTATAGCCGGCAAGCAGCACAGTACCCTGCTCAGGGCGTATTAAGCCAAGGACAACCCTGATTAAAGTAGTTTTCCCGGCTCCATTAGGTCCTAAAAAACCAAACACCTGACCACGGGGCACCTGCAGCGATACATTTTTTAAGACCTGGTGTTTTGCGAAAGATTTTGTTAGGTGTGATATTTCCAGTATATACATTTGTTTGCCCTCGCTTAATTACTTCCTGTACAGCCTTTCCTGCCTGCAAAGTAAAGCAGCAGTCTACTAAATCTTATCCATAGTTATAATACAGTCAGCAGTTAAGGAAATCAACTAATTCCTGCAGAATAAAAGTCTTAAAAGCCTGCCTAACCGGCTGCAGCATACGTTGACAATGCTCAAAAAGTATGCTAATTAAATAATTAGCACTCTAACAAGAAGAGTGCTAATTAACATGGAGAGAAAGGGGACTTGACGATGGCCAGAAGGGAGTTTAAAGCAGAATCTAAAAGATTATTGGAATTAATGATTAATTCCGTTTACACACATAAGGAGATTTTTCTCCGGGAACTTATTTCTAACGCCAGTGATGCCATTGACAAAATATACTACCAAGCACTGACTGACCCTGACATAAATTTTGAGCAGGATAAATATCAGATCAAAATTATCCTGAATAAAGAACAGCGAACATTGACCGTTTCAGATACCGGCATCGGTATGACTGAAGAAGAGCTGGACAACAATTTAGGTGTAATAGCCCAAAGCGGTTCCTGGGACTTAAAGCAAAGCATTGATAAAAAAGAGGGTCATGAGATTATCGGGCAGTTTGGCGTGGGCTTCTATTCCGCCTTTATGGTGGCTGACACTGTTACAGTCATTACCAGGGCTTTAGGCAGCGAACAAGCCTATAAATGGGAATCACAAGGTGCCGATGGCTACACAATAGAGCCCTGGGAAAAAGATACCGTCGGCACAGATGTGATCCTAAAGCTCAGAGAAAATACTGAGGATGAAAACTATGATGAATTTTTAGATCAGTACCGAATAAAGGCGCTGATTAAAAAATACTCTGATTTTATTCGCTATCCCATAAAAATGGACCTTACAAAACAGCGGCTTAAAGAGGGCAGCAAAGATGAATATGAAGAGTATACAGAAGAAGATATTATTAACAGTATGGTACCGCTGTGGAAAAAGAATAAAAATGAATTAACGCCGGCAGACTACGAGAACTTTTATCGGGAAAACCGCTACGGCTTTGATAAACCCCTTAAATATATACACATTCACGCTGAAGGCCTGACCAGCTATAACGCGCTGCTCTTTATTCCCGAACAGATGCCATACGATTTTTATACTAAAGAATATGAAAAAGGACTGGCCCTTTACGCCAGCGGCGTGCTGATCATGGAAAAATGTTCGGACCTATTACCTGATTATTTTAGCTTTGTCAAAGGAATGGTCGATTCAGAAGATCTGTCACTTAATATCTCCAGGGAGATGCTGCAGCATGACCGGCAGTTAAAGCTGATCGCGCAGAACATTAAAAATAAGATAAAAAATGAGCTGGAGAATCTTCTAAAAAACGACAGGGAAACTTATGAAAAGTTCTTTCAGACTTTCGGCCGCCAGCTAAAATTTGGTGTCTACAGCGAGTTTGGCATACACAAGGATGAACTGCAGGATTTACTGCTCTTTTATTCCTCGCATGAGAAAAAACTGGTTACTTTGGCCGAATATGTAGGACGGATGCAGGCTGACCAAAAATACATCTATTATGCCGCCGGGGATTCGGTGGACAGAATCGAAAAAATGCCGCAGACTGAATTGCTGCGGGACAAAGGTTATGAGATCCTTTACTTCACTGAAGATATAGACGAATTTGCCATCAAAATGCTGCTTTCCTACCAAGAGAAAGAATTTAAATCGATCTCCAGTGCAGATTTAGATCTGACAGAGGAAACGGCAGAGAATCGTGATCAGGCCGCCGAAGAAAAATTGTTCGCCTTTATGAAAGATGTATTGGGTGACAAGGTATCCGCCGTACGCGCTTCCAAACGGTTAAAAAATCATCCTGTCTGTCTGGCCAATGCCGGTGAAGTATCAATTGAAATGGAAAAAATTCTGAGTGCCATGCCCCATAACCAGCAGATCAAAGCCGAAAAAGTTCTGGAAATTAACCCCAACCATGAAGTTTTTCAATCCCTGTTAACGGCCTATGAAGATGATCAGGAGAAACTAAAACTTTTCACCAAGCTGCTGTTTAACCAAGCTTTACTTATTGAAGGCCTACCCCTGGAAGACCCTGTTGAGTTTACCAATAATGTCTGCAGTTTAATGAAATAAAGCAAGCTCCCTGCGCTAAGTGCGGCGCAGGGAGCTTGCTTTATCGGACAGGAAACTATTTCAGCCTTTCATTGCTTATGACTAATTGGCTAAACGGCAGCCCTTTTCTGCAGCAGGACAGCTTTGACAAACTTCTGCCTGAGAACTGCCCTTAATTACATTAAAACCATAAACTTCCTGCAGGTTCCTGCTTTGGCAGGCAGGGCAGCGCACTTTATTTTTCTCGGCGCTGGATATCATGGTTTCAAACTTCTCTCCGCAAGCCTTACAATGATATTCGTAAGTTGGCACAGTTTTCCCTCCCGTCTCCTCTGATACCCTTACCTGGTATAGTAATTGTAACCTCCACATTCTGTGCTGTCAAGAACAGCAAATATTAACCCGTTGGCTGCTGCAGCAGGCTGATTACTTTGTTCACAATATTTTCTACTGTAAAACCGTACTTCTCCATTAACAGCGCGCCGGGAGCAGAAGCACCAAAATGGTCAATGGAGATGATTTCTCCTGCATCACCTACAAACTGCTGCCAACCTAAAGAATGTCCTGCTTCCACAGCCAGGCGTTTTTTGACCTGCCTGGGCAAAACTTTTTCACGGTAAGCCGGCGCTTGTGCTTTAAATAACTCCCAACTCATCATACTTACAACACGCACATCGATCTCTTTTTCCCAGAGCACTTGCTGTGCTTCCAGAGCCAACTGCACTTCTGAACCACTGGCCAGCAGTATTGCGGCCGGAGCCGCCCCCTTTTCAGGGCTAAGAATATAGGCGCCTTTTTGCGCTGCCAGGCCGGTCCCGGACAATTGCGGTAGGTTCTGCCGGCTGAGCACTAAAGCTGTTGGTCCATCTGTTCTCTGCACCGCTGCCAACCAGGCAGCTGCCGTTTCACGACCGTCGGCGGGCCGCAGCACGTACAGATTAGGAATTGAGCGTAAGTTAGCCAGCTGTTCAATGGGCTGGTGCGTGGGACCATCCTCCCCGACGCCGATGCTGTCATGGGTGAGGACATAGATAACAGGTAAACCCATTAAAGCTGCTAAGCGCAGCGCAGGTTTCATATAATCTACAAACACAAAGAAAGTTGAGCAGTAGGGCCGTAAACCACCATAAAGGGCCAGTCCGTTAGCAATAGCACCCATGGCATGTTCACGCACCCCAAAAAAAATGTTATTGCCGCTGTAGTTATCGGCTTGGAAATCAGCAAACGCCTTGAGATAAGTTTTGGTGGAAGCATTTAAATCGGCTGAGCCGCCGATCAAGTTGGGCAGATATTTTGCTATTACCTGCATTACTTGACCGGATGCTTCCCGCGTGGCCATTGGTTTGTCAAACTGCCATAACTCTTCCTCTTCTGCCAGAGCGGCCGGGACTTCTGAACGATGCCATTCATCCCAACGTTTAGCGTCCTCAGGATAAGCTTGACGGTAGCGAGCAAACAAGTCGCTCCAGGCATTATATGCTGCCTCCTGCTGTGCAGCCAGCTCGGCAAAATGCTCCCGCACTTCTTCGGGAACAAAAAATGCAGGCTCCAGGGGCCAACCCAAGTTTTCTTTCGTCACTCTGACTTCATCGCTGCCTAAAGGAGCACCGTGAACAGCAGCCTGACCCTGCTTATTAGGACTGCCGTAACCAATGGTTGTCCGCACCATAATCAGCGAAGGACGTGTTAATTCATTCTGTGCCTGCTCAATAGCTTCAGCAATGGCAGTTAGATCGTTACCATCAGCTACTTTTTGGACATGCCAGCCATAAGCGGTAAAGCGCTGTGCCACATCCTCGGTAAAGGCTACCTCAGTACTGCCGTCGATGGTAATCTCGTTATCATCATACAAGCAAATCAGACGACCTAATTTGAGATGCCCGGCCAATGATGCAGCTTCTGCCGTCACACCCTCCATTAAACAGCCATCCCCGACATAGACATAAGTAAAGTGATCTACCAGATCAAAACCGGGTTTGTTAAACTCAGCCGCCAGGCGTCGTTCGGCCATGGCCATACCGACAGCATTGGCAAATCCCTGCCCCAGAGGACCGGTTGTCGTTTCTACCCCCACAGTATGGCCATATTCCGGATGTCCCGGCGTTTTACTCCCCCACTGGCGGAACTGCTGCAGATCTGCCAGTGAAAGGTCATAACCAAACAAATGTAAAAGGGCATACAGCAGCATAGATCCATGACCTGCCGAAAGGATAAAACGATCACGATTTGCCCATTCTGGATATCGGGGACAGTGACGCATAAAACGAGCCCACAGCGTATAAGCCATGGGAGCACCACCCATCGGCAGGCCGGGATGGCCGGATTTTGCCGTTTCTATCGCGTCAACCGCTAAAAAACGAATTGTATTGACCGCACGTTCTTCAATCGAATACATCTAATCCCTCCACCTGATTATTAACTATGTCCTTACCTATTGTAACTAATCTATACCAAATAAAACAAGCCATACTAGACATATATCGACAATTTATGCCAAGTTTATCATTCTGCAGGATCGCTAATCTTAATCGGCAGCTGTCTCACCGGTAAGATTCTCAAGCTGCTCTGTCTGCTGCTCCCACTGCTCGTACAGCAGCTGTAAACCGGCTTTAGCTTCTTCCAGCTCCTGCCCTTTTTCCGCAGCCATTTGATAATCTGAAAAAACATGCGGTTCCAACAGCTCTGCTTCCAAAGCAGCTATTTTTTCTTCCAGCAGATAAATTTCCTTTTCTGTTTCTTTAATTGCCAGCGTCAGCTTACGTAATTCACGTCGTCTTAAAATTTCTGCTTCACGTTGGCGCTGCTGCTCTGCCTGCCTCCGTACTTTTTTTCTTTCTTCAGCGTTGGGCTCCAGCGCTGCTCTTTTCTCCCGCTCCTGTACATATTCAGCGTATGGTACCGGGTAGTAAGTTACGCGTCCCTCTGCCACCTCAAGTATTTTCGACGTGGTGCGGCTGATGAAATAACGATCATGGGAAACAACAAGCAGAGTGCCCGGAAAACTGTGAATTGCTTCTTCCAGCTCTTCTACTCCTTTGATATCCAAATGATTGGTCGGCTCGTCCAGAAGCAAAAAGTTACCTTCATCCAGGCTTAACTTGGCCAGGGCTAAACGGCTCTTTTCTCCTCCGCTCAAATCAGCATTACGTTTAAAGACATCATCCCCGGAAAAAAGAAAACGTCCCAAATAATTACGTGTTTCAGTAATCGTCATTTTAGAAGCGGCCATGATTTCCTCAAGCGGGGTTTGCTCATTATCAATAATCTCTTGTTGCTGATCAAAATATACAATTCTTACACTTGGCCCGACCCATACCCGACCGGCGTCCGGCTGCAGTTCACCGGTTATCAGTTTAAGCAATGTAGTTTTGCCCGCTCCATTAGGGCCAACCAGTGCCACGCGGTCACCCCAGCGGAGCACAAAATTAACCTCACTAAACACCGTCTGAACAGCAAAAGATTTAGCCACACCCTCCATGCGCACGGCAATTTCACCACTGCGGCCGGAGAAACCAAAATCAAGGCCCATGGCTTTAGTCTCCTGCGGCTTGGCTAAGAGCTGCAGTTTTGCAAGCCGTTTTTGCCGGCTTTTAGCCTGCCTTTTTTCTCTTTCGCCCGTACCGAGGCTGCGAATATATGCTGTCTCTTTGGCAATATATTCCTGCTGTTTTGCATAGGCCTTAGCCTGAGTAATTCTTTCCTGCTCTCTTTGCTTTTGGTAAGCAGAATAGTTGCCCGGATAACTTTTCAGTGTGCCCTGTTCTAAAGCCACAATGCGGGTAGCTACACGATCGAGGAAATAACGATCGTGTGAAACAATCAGGATGCTGCCAGGCCAGTCTGTTAAAAATTTTTCCAACCATTCCACAGACGCTAAATCTAAATGATTAGTTGGTTCATCCAGCAGCAGCACATCGGGTCTTGCCAGCAGTAAACGAGCTAAACGAATCCGCGTTTGTTCACCACCGGAAAAAGTGGCCAGGGCGCGCGGCAAATCATCCATTGTAAAACCAAGTCCATTAACTACGGCACGGAGGCGGGCTTCCATGAGATAGCCGCCGGCAGCTTCAAAACGATGCTGCAGCTCACCATAAGTATGCATAATTTCAGCCAGCTGTTGTTCTGTGTACTGGCTGCGTTTAGCCATTTTCTGCTCCAGGAGCTTTAGCTGCGCGGCCAGCGCATCAATTTCTGCAAAAGCACTGCGCAGAACTGATTCCATAGTGCCTGCGGCAGAACTACCTGCACCCTGCTTTAAATAACCAAGTGATGCGCCCCGTACCAAAGCAATTGTTCCCTGATCAGCAGTAATTTCTCCGGCAATAATATTTAAAAGCGTTGTTTTACCCGCTCCATTAGGACCGACTAAACCGACCCGCTCTCGCGGATGCAGCTGTAAGGAAACATCGTCTAAAATAAGTTCATCACCAAAAAATTTTTTTACATTATGAACTGCTACAACACTCACTGATAAACCTCCAAAACTATATGCACATGTATTTATTCCCTAAAGCTGTTTACATTCCCTGCCGCTGTAAAGTTATCCCGTATTTTTTCTTGTTACTGCGCCTCATTGCTGTTATACTAAAAAAGATCTTCGCAGAGGAGGCACAATCATGCAGGTTCGCAATATTGCTATTATCGCCCACGTTGACCACGGTAAAACTACCCTTGTTGATAGTATGTTACGGCAAAGCGGTATTTTTCGCAGTAATGAGACAGTTATGGAGCGCGTGTTGGATTCAAATGCCCTGGAACGTGAACGCGGTATCACCATCTTGGCCAAAAATACTGCCGTCACTTACCGGGGGGTTAAAATTAATATAGTTGACACTCCCGGGCATGCAGACTTTGGTGGAGAAGTTGAACGGGCTCTCTCCATGGTTGATGGTGTGCTTTTGATCGTAGATGCCTTTGAAGGTCCCATGCCCCAAACACGCTTTGTTTTGCGCAAAGCCCTGGAGCTCGGTTTACAGCCCATCGTGGTTGTTAATAAAATCGACCGCAGTGAGGCACGACCTTTACAAGTTGTCGATATGGTCTTTGATTTGTTTGTGGAGTTAGGTGCCAATGACGACCAGCTTGATTTCCCTGTAATTTATGCTTCAGCCCGTGCAGGTATTGCCGGTCCGGAAATTGATAAGCTCAGCTCCTCACTGGAACCTTTATTTGAGGTAATTGTTAACCATGTTCCTGCCCCTGCCGGCGACAAAAACGGACCTTTTCAGATGCTCGTGGCCAATCTGACCTATGATAGCTATGTTGGCCGCTATGCCATCGGACGTATTTTGCGCGGCACCATTAGGTCAGGTGAAAATGCGGCTTTGATCCATGCAGACGGCTCACATGAGCAGGCCAGGATTAATAAAATCTTTGTTTTTTCCGGATTGAACAAAGTGGAAACAGACACTGCCGCTGCCGGTGAGATTGTCGCGCTCTCCGGTTTAGAGAATGTTAATATTGGTGAAACCATCTGTCACCCTGAACACCTGGAACAGTTACCGGTAATTACCGTTGATGAACCTACCTTAACGATGAATTTTATGGTTAACGACAGTCCCTTTGCCGGTCGTGAGGGACAGCATGTTACTTCACGCAAGCTGCGGGAACGACTTTTTCGCGAACTGGAGACTAATGTCTCTTTAAGGGTGGAAGAAACAGACAGCCCGGACAGTTTTCTGGTCGCGGGGCGTGGGGAACTGCACCTGGCCATACTCATTGAAAACATGCGGCGTGAAGGTTTTGAACTGCAGGTCAGCAAACCGCAAGTTATTGTTAAAAAGATCGAAGGTAAGCTGCACGAACCAATTGAGCATTTAGTCTTAGATATGCCGGAAGCGTATCTGGGTGTGGTTATGGAAAATCTGAGCCGGCGCAAGGCCGAAATGATCGATATGATTCCTAGCGGCCAGGGACAAATCCGCCTGGAGTTTTACATTCCCGCCCGAGGCTTACTTGGTTTTCGCTCCGAGTATTTAAGTGCAACACGCGGTAACGGGAGTATGTATCATACCTTTTTTAGGTACGAGCCCTATAAAGGAGACATTCCCTCCCGCTTCCAGGGTGCCCTCATCGCCTGGGAAGACGGGGAAGCCACAACTTATGGCTTACATGCTGCAGAAGAACGCGGCTTACTCTTTATTACACCCGGCACTAAAGTTTATGAGGGTATGATTGTGGGGCAAAATAACCGTGATGTTGATTTGGAAGTCAATGTTTGTAAGAAAAAACACCTCACCAATATGCGTGCTTCCACTGCTGAGGAAGCGATTCGGCTCAAAGAAGCACGCACCATGAGTTTAGAAGAAGCGATTGAATTTATTGCCGCTGATGAGCTGGTAGAGATAACACCACAGAGTATCCGTCTGCGTAAAAAACTCTTAAAGAAACATGAACGGGCTCAGTATAATAAAGCCCAGTCTAAGCGCCGTAAGTAAGGAAAATAAGTGATGAAAAAAGAGTGCTTGCATTAATTAAATGCGGGCACTCTTTTTTGCCAAAGGTAGCTTTTAACTCTTATCATTTAAACTGTAGTGAACAACTTTATAATCCTTTTCCTGTAAATATTTGATTAAACTTTCCACATCGTCGCAGCCTTCCAGCCGCCATACTGAATGTGCCAGATCCTGATCTTTGTCACTAATAAAGGCAACTGCACTGACAATATTGATGCCATAATCCCGAAACAGCTGAGCTATCTCCGCTAAGGCGCCGTGTCGCTCTGTTAGCTCTACGGTAAGACGCAGGCCGCCCCGGTGAACCCCCAGCATTTCCAGGAAGGCTGTAAAAATGTCTGTTTCTGTAATCATGCCTACAACCTGTTCTCCATCTACAACAGGCAGACCGCCAATACTATGTTCACGCATTAAAGCTGCTGCTTTATCTATCGTAGTTTCCGGTGTGACACAATATACTTTTTTTGCCATAATGTCTTTTACCGGTAACTTGGCCAGGAGGTAATTAAGCTCCCATACACTAAGGCTGGTGGCTGGTGAAGGTGAAGCCCGCACCAGATCTAACAATGTCACAATACCAACCAGGCGGTTATTATCAACAACCGGCAGGCGGCGAATCTTTTTTTCTTCCATGAGCTGCAGGGCATCAGGGATTGGTGTCTCCGGCGTAATTGTAAACACATTAGGTGACATTCTGTCTTTGACGAGCATTGCTAAAACCTCCTTATTTTTCTAACTGTATTGTATCAGGAGATTTTCATCCTGTGAAGAGATAGAACAATAAAGATCAGAAAAATTAATAAATGATTAGTAAATTGCACGCCGACGGCGTGCAATTTACTGTTTTGGTACAACATAAACATGTGGTGCACGTAAATAACGGCCGAGACGCCGCAGTATTTTGGCCACAATGGGCGTAGGTTTATCGGTAAAGATATAATAACGCGGCATCTCACTATTCTGCCATAACTCAAAGGAAATAATACCATTACCGTTTTTTAAGGTAACCACCCAGACTTCTACCGGTCCGTCCAAGGGACGGTGCGCCACATAACTTGGTTCACCAAAGGTGCTGCGTAATAAGTAGGCACAGCGGTTAACTGCTGTTGGTGACATGATATCATTAAATTCCGGCACCACACGACGCGCCGAGTAGATTGTACGCTGTGCCAATGCTTTAGCAGCATCACCACGGGCTAAAGTAACAGCCTGACCCTGCAAGCGCAAAAAACAACCCCCCTGCTGTCGTTATACTTCGCCAGCGCCGTCATAAAAATTAAAGAAAAGCGCTTTTCTTGTAGTATATGCAGGAAATGTCGTAATTTATTGTTTATATAGTTTTTTTTGTTGATAAATTTAACTGTTCAGACAGGATTGTTATGTTGTCAGCAGTTGTAGCCGACGCATTATCGGGAAAAATAACGACAGCAGTAATTACAACAGCAGGGGGGGAGGACATTTTCGTGGATCTTCATGCACTGGAATCACTGCTTACGACAATCTTGACTTTAGCTTCTCATTTCTTGGAAGTATTGGGCGCCATAATCATTCTTTATGCCGCCGTTAAAACATTTCTTTACTTCCTGAACACCGGACACTGCAGCCGTCCGGTAAGGCTTGGTTTAGCCAGATACCTGGTCTTTGCCCTTGAATTCAAATTAGCAGGAGAAATCCTGCACACTGTAATTGTGCGCAGCATATCAGAAGTATTGATTCTGGCTGCAGTTGTGGCCCTGCGTTTTGTCCTGAATTTAATCCTCCACTGGGAAATACATCAGGAATTAAGCGATGAAGCAAATGAGAGATAGTCCTGTCTCCTTGCAATTAACAGCCAAGTGCAGTAAAATCAAAACAGTTTTGGTGGGGAGGGGAGCAAAATGGCAGTTATCATACCATTTAGAGGTGTAAGGTATAATACCCAAAAAGCAGGAGAAATGACTGCTTTAATTACACCTCCTTATGATGTGATTAATGAAGAGGAGCAAAAACTTTTTTATGAAAAAAGCCCCTATAATGTTATCCGTTTAGAATATGGTGAAAGCAGAAATAATGACAGCAGTGAGGATAACCGTTATACCCGGGCAGCCGGTTTTTTTCAGCAGTGGCTGCAGGAAGAAATTCTGCTGCATGAACACCAACCTGCCCTTTACCTGTATGAACAGGAATTTAACATGGCCGGTAAACGCCTTACACGCAGCGGTTTGATTGCCGGCGTTGGCCTGGAGGAATATGAGACAGGAAATATTCTGCCCCACGAAGAAACCCTGCCGCTGGCAAAAGCTGATCGTCTGCAGCTGTTACGTCATTGTCAGGCCAATTTCAGTCCCATCTTTAGCTTTTATGATGATCCCGCCCAGATAGTAGAAAAGCTTACGGCTCCCTACAAGGCACACGAGCCTGCACTGGCCTTCCGCAGTGATGAAGGTGATTTTCATCGTCTTTGGGTGATTGGTGAGAAGCAGCTCATTACAAAGCTGCAGGATTTCTTTTCCGGACTGAAAATTTATATCGCCGATGGACATCACCGTTATGAAACAGCACTGCAGTTTAAGCGTGAAATGAACGCTCAGGGCAGCAGTAAGTTTGATTTCTGCCTGATGACTTTGGTCAATCTGCACGACCCCGGACTGGTCATCTTTCCTACCCATCGCTTAATTAGATCCCTGCCGCTGGCAGAAAAAACGCTGCTTACGCAGCTGGCGCAAATATTTACTCTTAACACTGTCAGTTTCCCTCGTCCGCAGCGGCAGTCCGTACTTGAGGCAGAATTGGCGAAGCTGGCAGCTTTAGCTTCCACCCACAATGCCTTTTTACTGTACCTGGGCGGAGAAAAACTATATCAGCTGACTCTTGGCCGCAGCAGCCAGCCTGCTTTAGCCGCGCGCTATCATCATTATACGCCTGCCTGGTGTTCTCTGGATGTAAACGTACTGAACACTTTAATTTTTGCAGATCTATTGGGAATTGACAGTACTGTGCGTGCCCGGGGGGACCAACTGCAGTATACCCGGGATGCCATGGAAGCACTCACTTTTGTTGACAACGGTACATTTCAGGCTGCCTTCTTCCTTAACCCCACTCAACTCGGGGAAATAACAGCTGTAGCTGCTGCGGGTGAAAAAATGCCCCAAAAGTCAACTTATTTTTATCCCAAGCTGATAACCGGTTTAGTGATCAATGACTTTACCGTGGAATAAACGAAAAGCACGCCGAGGCGTGCTTTTTTCATGCTTGCAGAGGTTGTTTTGGCGCTGCTGCTTAGCTCTGCGCTGTAGGGCAGATGGGGATTTATCCTGCAGAAGCATAAAGCAGCCTGCTGAGATTTAACGGCGGAGAAAACGTAAGGTACCATCTTTTAATGCCTTTCCCAGCTTATAGTATAACCAGGCTTTCACCGGGCGCCGTGTACCGGGAAGCAGCAGCAGGAAACCTGCGGAGTCTGTAATCAGACCAGGCGTGAGTAAAAATGAAGCGCCAAGCAGTACTAAAAAACCGTTTAGCAGATCATCGCCCGGCAGTTCTCCTCTGCGTAAGCTGTTAACAATGCGGGTCAGGATATATAATCCTTGTGTCCGCGCCAGCATGATACCAATAATACCGGTCAGCAGTACCAGCGTTATGGTTGGGAGAACGCCGATCTGTTGTCCTACTTTAATCAGTACAAAGAGTTCCAACACAGGAACGATGATCAGTAAGAGCAGTAATCTTCCAAGCATTTTTTCTACTCCATATTCTCTCCTGTTGCTTCCAGCAATCTTTTCCAAAAGAAAGGATTTTGTTTTTTGAGCACAAGCGGTCGCCCCTGATGATTAACAAAGGCATGCTCTGTTTCTCCCATGGCCAGCAGCTTGTCCGTACTATTATTAAAAATCTCGTATTTGAAAACTATACGTACGTCATGTAAAGAGGCAATACTTGTGACAATACGCAGCAAATCATCGTAATGTGCCGGTGCCTGGTATTGGCAGTAAGCTTTAGTTACAGGCAGCAGGATACCGTTTTTCTCAACCTCACGGTAACACATACCTAAGCGGCGAAAATATTCGGTACGGCCTATTTCCATCCAAACAAAGTAATTGGCGTAATAAACAACACCCATCTGGTCCGTTTCTTCATAACGGACACGGATTAGTGTCTCCCCGTTTTTCATCGCCATCACCTCTAAAGAGTAGTTGCCCTGCCGCGGTAAACAAGACCCCGCACTGTATCTAAAGTAATGATTTCACCATCCTGGAGTATTGTTGTGGCAGCTGCAGCTCCAACAATAACCGGTAACCCCAGATGTAAGGCTACAACAGCAGCATGTGAAGTCAAACCTCCCTCTTCCACCAACAGTCCGGCGGCCCGCTTTAAATAAGGAGTAAAGTCTTTATCAGTAGCAGTGGTAACCAGTATCTGATCCTTGGCTAAAGCAGCTGCTTCAGCTGCCGTCCGGGCAAGCTTTACGGCTCCCGTCACAGCTTTTTTGCCTAAACCTGTCCCCCGCAAAACTACCTCTCCCACTGTCTGGATACGCAGGAGATTAGTTGTACCGCTGATTCCAACGGGCACGCCGGCGGTGATCACTACTAAATCACCGTTGTGAATATATTTATTTGCTAAAGCTGCTTCAATGGCTGCAGCAAACATTTCATCTGTATTGGCCATGGGAGGGCAGAGCAGGGGGAAGACACCCCAGGTTAAGCTCAGGCGACGAGCCACTGCTTTACGGGGTGTCACAGCCACAATGCGGGCTTTAGGCTTGTATTTGGCAACATGGCGGGCTGTAAAGCCCGACTGAGTGGCCGTAATAATCGCTTTAGCCTTTAATTCCTGCGCTGCATGACAGGTTGCAAAGGCTATGGCATCGGTCACACTGGGTTCCGGCGGTGCTGCAATTACTTCCAGATTTGACTCGTACTCCAAGGCTGTCTCTGCCCTGGCAGCAATGCGGGCCATAGTCTGTACAGCTTCCACGGGATATTTTCCTACCGCTGTTTCCCCGGACAGCATTACGGCATCTGCGCCGTCAAAGATAGCATTAGCCACATCGCTGGCTTCCGCTCTCGTCGGCCGCGGGTTATGTATCATCGATTCTAACATTTGTGTAGCGATAATTACCGGTTTACCCACCGCATTACATTTTTTTATCAGCTTTTTCTGGATGAGCGGCACATCTTCCGCCGGCACTTCTACTCCTAAATCACCCCGAGCCACCATTACTCCGTCAGCAACAGCCAGGATTTTATCTATCTCGGCCACGCCTTCTTCATTTTCTATTTTGGCAATAATGGGAATGTCGGAATGAAACTCTTCCAAAAGCGCACGTATCGCCAGAATATCATCAGCCCTGCGCGTAAAAGAAGCAGCGATAAAGTCAAAATCGTACTTCATGGCGAAGATAATATCTGCCCGGTCTTTTTCTGACAAAGCCGGCATCTGCAGGCGTGCGGCCGGAATATTTACACCTTTATTATCTGCCAGCTCACCGCCCGTAAGTACACGACAGTTCACTGCCGTATCTGTAACCGCCATTATCTCCAGGACAATAAGTCCGTCATCTAATAAAATCTGCATACCCGGCCGGACATCTTTAACAATGCCAGGATAATTGACATAAACCTGCTCTGTAGTGCCCTGAACCTGCTTAGTTGTCAGGGTGAACAGCTCCCCTGCCTGCAGCGTCACCTTACCATTAAGAAACTTACCTATTCGTATTTCAGGACCTTTCGTATCTAGAAGTATGGCAATATTCTTCTTCAGCTTTTTGGCAGCCTGGCGAAGGGTAGCGATCACAGCGGCATGTTCAGCATGCGTACCATGAGAAAAATTAAAACGCGCAACATTCATGCCGGCCTCAATTAATGCTGATAAGACTGACTCATCTCTGCTGGATGGCCCCAAAGTGCAGACAATTTTAGTTCTACGCATGCCCTGCCTCCTCAGCGGAAAATTTAGATAGCTAAAATCGTAGCCAAATGATAGAGATCTTCAGGAAACTTCTTCTTTTGGTGCAATGCTTCCTGGTAGGATGTACTTTTTATTTCTCCCTGCTGCAGACCAACCATGTGACCATGACAGCCGGAACGCAGCAGATCAACGGCAGCAGCGCCCAGGCGACTGGCCAGCATCCGGTCAAAAGATGTGGGTACGCCGCCTCGCTGCACATGACCGAGAATAGTCACCCGAATATCCATCTTGGTCAGCACTTTCAGCTGTTCGGCAACCGCCAGGGCACTGGAAGCACCTTCTGCTACAAGTATAATGCTATGCAGCTTGCCCCGTTTTACACCGCGCTGTAGGCGTTCCGCAACTTCTTCCACTGCAAAAGGAATCTCAGGCACCAGGATAGATTCAGCCCCGCCGGATAAACCGGCCGCCAAGGCAATATAACCTGCCGAACGCCCCATCACTTCTATCACAAAAACACGCTCGTGCGATGTGGCTGTATCACGTAGTTTATTAATTGCTTCAGTTACCGTACTTACTGCCGTATCAAAACCAATAGTATAATCTGTACAAGCAAGATCATTATCGATGGTGCCCGGAACTCCAACCGTCTTCACACCCAGCTTCTCCAGCTCAGCAGCACCGCGTAACGAGCCGTCGCCACCAATAACAATCAAAGCATCAATTCCCTGTTCATGCAGAACACTAACTGCTTTTTTCCGCCCGGCTGTTTCCAAAAACTCCGGTGCTCTGGCAGTCAGCAGCATTGTACCTCCCCGATGAATAATATCAGCCACTGAACCAAGGCGCAGCTTTTCATATTCTCCATGCATTAAACCATTAAACCCACGACGAAAGCCAATAACTTCCAGGCCGTGATAAATAGCCTTGCGTGCCACAGCCCTTATGGCAGCATTCATGCCCGGTGCGTCACCACCGGAGGTCAGGATCCCAATTCTGCGCATAATCTAACTCCTTACTCTTTGTGCTGTCTAACACTAATCTGCCCTGGCAAAAAGCAGCTTATCCTACTTTCTGCACAGTCACCGCATCTTCCCCGAACAGTTTTTCTATTTCCGGCAGCAGGTGCGTATCTTCTGATAACCAGTAGTCTTGGCCCAGCAGCACTTTCTTCTTCACCGCAGGAAAGCTAAGATAAACGGGCAAACTACCCCTTTGACCCTGCAGCAGCTCTTTTAATGAGATCAACTGATTGAGGCTGCCGTCCGGACGGCAGCGAATAACTATCTCCCGTGCTTCTTTAGGCAGTAAAGAAATAGCGGCCGCTAAAATTTTAGCTTCTTCTTCATCGCGCTGGCTGACTTTACCCTGCACTAACACCACCTGCTCATTCTGCAGCAGATGTTTAGTCTTTTCATGCACTTCGGGAAAAACTACGACTTCTGCTGCAGAGCTCAAATCTTCCAGGGTAAAAAAGGACATCGGTTTGCCTTTTTTAGTAATGATTGGTTTAAAGCCGCTGATCATACCGGCGGCTGAGACGGGATGGTTATCCGTCAGATCAGATAACTCATTAAGGCGTATCAGATCTGATCTCAGCTTGAGAACATCAGCATATTCTTCCAAAGGATGGCCGCTCAGGTATAAACCTAAGGCTTCTTTTTCCATTGCCAGCCGCTCCAACGCTGAAGGTTCCGGCAGGGCAGGAAAGTCATCATGCAGCTGACCCCACTCTGCTTCATCTTCATCGGCAGCAATATCAAACATACTGATTTGACCGTTTTGCTTTTCGCGCTGTATTGTCTGAGCCGCCAAAACCGTCTCCTCAATTACTGCCAGCAGTTGGTTCCTATTAGCATTTAGCCAGTCAAAGGCACCGCTTTTGATTAGATTCTCCAATACTTTTTTGTTGCAGGTACGTAGGTCTACGCGCAGACAAAAATCCCGCAGCGATGTAAACGGGCCCTTTTCCTCCCGTGCTTTTATTATTGATTCAATGGCACCCAAACCAACATTTTTCACTGCTGCCAAACCATAACGAATTTCACGGTCAGCGGTAACAGTAAAATTCTTTTCACTGGCATTAACACAGGGCGGCAGTACGGAAATGCCCATCCTATTGCAATCAGCTATATAAGCAGCTACTTTATCAGTATTTGACATTACACCTGTCAGCTGCGCCGCCATGAACTGGGTGGGATAATTAGCTTTCAGGTAGGCTGTCTGATAAGCAACCAGGGCGTAAGCTGCAGCATGAGATTTATTAAAACCATAGGAAGCAAACTTAACAATGAGATCGTAGAGTTCATTGGCCAGCTTTTTACTATGTCCATGCGCAACGCAGCCTTTAACAAATAATTCCCGCTGTTCATTTAATACTTCCAACTTTTTCTTCCCAATTGCCCGCCGTAATAAATCTGCTTCACCCAGCGAAAAACCGGCCATCGTTGATGCCACCTGCATAATTTGCTCCTGGTAGACCATCACACCGTAAGTTTCCTTAAGAATTGGTTCCAGAGCAGGATGCAGGTAATCTATGGGAATTTCACCATGCTTACTTTGAATAAAAGTAGGAATCTGATCCATGGGTCCGGGACGATATAAAGCTACCACCGCAATAATATCTTCAAATACACTGGGTTTAAGTTCCCGCAGTACACTGCGCATGCCGCTGGATTCCAGCTGAAAAATGCCTGAGGTATCTCCTTGTGAAAGCATGGCAAATGTCTTTTCATCATCCAGAGGTAGTTTATCTAAATCTATTTCCCGACCGGTAGACTGTTTAACCAGACGCACTGCTTCTCCCATTATTGTCAGGGTGCGCAGGCCCAGAAAGTCCATTTTTAATAAGCCCAATTCCTCCAGGGTGGTCATGGGGAATTGCGTCACCATGGAATCACCGGATTTGGCCAGGGGTACATACTCAACTAAGGGTTTGCTGGCAATAACTACACCGGCAGCATGCATCGAGGCATGACGGGGCAAACCTTCCACTGCCATGCTGAAATCTAATAACTGACGGATCTGCTCATCTTGATCGTAAAGTTCTTTCAAGTCCGGTGCTTTTACCAGGGCTTCTTTGATGGTAATGTTTAATTCGGGTGGAATCATTTTAGCGATTTTGTCTACTTCGGCGTAGGGGAGATTCAAAACCCTGCCTACATCTCGTACCGCTGCGCGGGCAGCCATGGTCCCAAAGGTTATTATCTGTGACACAGAGTCAGCACCATATTTTTTCGTCACATACTCAATGACCCGCTCACGGTTTTCATAACAAAAATCAATATCAATATCAGGCATCGAAACCCGTTCCGGGTTAAGAAAACGTTCGAAAAGCAAATTATATTTGAGTGGATCTATATTGGTGATCCCTAAACTGTAGGCAACCAGACTGCCGGCAGCTGAACCGCGGCCGGGTCCAACTAAAATAGCGTTTTCATGGGCATAGTTTACAAAATCCCAGACGATTAAAAAGTAAGCATCATAACCCATTTGATGAATAACTTTTAATTCATAATTTAAACGTTCCTCTACTTCCGCCGGCAAAGGGTCACCATAACGTTTTTTTGCCCCGGCAGTACATAATTCCCGTAGATAGGCAGAGCTGTCCTGATAGCCGGACGGAATCTTATACACCGGTAAATGGGTTTTGCCAAATTCAAACTCGACGTTACAGCGTTCGGCAATCTCCAGCGTATTAGTTACTGTTTCGGGCAGTTCAGGAAAAAGGGCAGCCATTTCTTGCGGCGATTTCAAATAAAATTCATCATTGGAAAAACGCATGCGGTTAGTATCCTCCAGCGTCTTACCCGTCTGGATACAAAGCAGAACGTCATGCGCTTCGGCGTCTGTCCTGCGAAGATAATGGACATCATTAGTTACCACCAGAGGTGTCCCGGTTTCCCGCGCCAGCTGAATCAAGCGGGGATTGAGGGTCCTTTGTTCCTCTAAACCATGATCCTGCAGTTCCAAATAAAAGTTCTCCCTGCCGAATATCTCCTGATAAAACTCAACTAAACGCCTGGCGTCTTCCTGGCGCTCTTCCTGCAGCGCCACCGGAATCTCTCCGGATAAACAGGCAGAAAGAGCAATTATACCTGCATTGTAGCGCTGCAGCAGTTCATGGTCAACACGGGGTTTATAGTAGAAACCCTCACTAAAGCCGCGCGACACTAACTGCATTAAGTTTTGGTAGCCTTCGTTATTACGTGCCAGCAGCACTAAATGGTGTTGTTTACTGTCACGGTGAACATCACGGTCATGCCGTGTGCGTGCAGCAACATAAACTTCACAGCCAATAATTGGCTTCACACCGGCCTGTTTTGCTGCCTTATAAAAATCAATCACGCCGTACATTACGCCATGATCCGTTATGGCTAAAGCAGGCATACCAAATTCAGCTGCCTTGGCCACAACCTCTTTAATTTTACAAGCTCCATCCAGGAGTGAGTATTCCGTATGTGTATGTAAATGTACAAATGACTTATTTCCCATGCTTTCACCTCAAAGACGATTCTCTATAATGATTCTTGCTAAACGGTAGATCTCCTTTTGCTCTGCCGACCATAATATCTCTATTTTATCATACTTCCGCAAGCAGGGGGCTGAGACTATTATCTTAGACAACAAAAAGCAGGTGTCGAACCTTGGCGGTACACCTGCCGGATGAAAAGTTTTATTTTATCTTAAACTGCGCACCTGCTGCCGGGTATAGCTTTTCTGCCGTCGGGGAAGAAGCATTTGTTTTGGGGCTGTTTGCTGCGCAGCTTCTTTTTGGTAAGCAAGATAGTGGCCTGAAAATACCAGTAAGCCAAAAACAAACCAAAGTCTTGCAGTCATGCTTTCTACACCTGTTCCTGTTAAAGACGGCAGCATCAGCAAGCCCACCGTCAGCAAAACGCAGGTAAGCAGCAATTTTACAGCAGCCAAAGTAACCACCTCCTCCTTCAATATACGTTAAAAAAAATATAATATTAAAAACCTGCCCTTCCGGACAGGTTTTTTGCAGTTTATACCGCAGCCCTACTTTACTTCATAGCCTGCATCGGTAACCGCATTTTTTAACACTTCTCCGCTAATTTTGGCCGGGTCGTACTGCACTTCCGCCCGACCGGCCTGAACATCAACAGCTACACTTTCCACGCCGTCCAGCGTTTTCAATGCTTTTTCTACTCTCATTTTACAATGGTTACAGGTCATACCGCTGATTGAGAGAATCAAACTTTCAGGCATTTTTTTCCTCCTTCACTAAAGAAAGATTTTATGGAGCTGCTATTTTATTTTATATTTCATAAAAGTTTTCAGTTCAGCAATAACTTCTTCTTCCTCACCACGACGCATGGCAGCCCGTAGGCAGGTCTCCAAATGATTTTCCAGAATAATGCTGCTGATTTTCTCCAAGGAGGCAATAACGGCCTGCAGCTGTAGAAGCACATCTGCACAGTATTTATCTGCTTCCACCATACGTTCCACTGCCTTAAGGTGTCCAACTGCTGTTTTTAAGCGGCGCAGCGTGTCTTCTTTTTTAGGCCCCTGCAATCACATCATCCTTCCCTCCCCCTACCGGGGGGTTATACAGTTAGCATATCCGCTTTACCCGGCAAAGTCAAGTCCCGGACTAAATTAACGCAGGAAAACCTTGCTGCCGTAAAGCCTCATACAGTACTATGGCCACAGCATTAGACAAATTTAAAGAGCGTAAGTTTTTCCCCATGGGAATACGTAAACAACGTTCGGGATATTTGGCCAGCAGCCAGGACGGCAGACCGGCTGTTTCCTTACCAAAAAATAAGTAGTCATGCGGCTGGTAGCGGACATCTGTATACAGCTTTTGACCTTTCGTGGTTAATAACCAGCATGATTGCTCAGGGACGGTTGGGAGGAAAGAGTCCAGGTCATCATGTACTACCAGCTGCAGGTGCTGCCAGTAATCAAGGCCGGCACGCTTTAAATAGCGTTCACTCAAAGAAAAACCCAACGGTTTAACTAAATGCAGCGTAGTATTGGTTACCGCACAGGTTCGCGAAATATTACCGGTATTAGGTGGTATTTCCGGTTCAACTAAGACAACATGCATGGCTTTACTCCTTTCTCCCGATAAATCCAGGCTGCTTATAAAGATACAGATTAATAGTACCTATAATTTCAGCAGCGCCCTTGTACAGATCATTAACATCAACAACTGCCAGATAGTTATCTTTAGCCTGACGTGAATCACTGTAGTAATGGTCGTAGTAATCTGTACAAAGTATTTCTACCGCCCTTTCCAGCTCTTCCCGGCGGATTAAAGCAGCCAGCTCCTCACATTTGGCTTTACCCAGCTTCCTGCTTAAATTTTTGACCGCCTGTACTAACTCCTCCAGCTGTTCAGCACTGCCCTGATATTCTTCCACAATGCGGCTTATCCGCACAGGTAAATCTGCTTGTAACAGCAGATGCTGCCCCTTTTGCATGGCTTGGTAAAGAAAGTCCGGCAGCCTGACGGTACCGATTTTTTTCCCTTCGCCTTCGATCACTAAATAAGGTGCCGTTTGGTAGTCCAGCAGCGCCAAAGCAAGTAATGCTTCAAAATCTTTTTGACTGCGAGCTTGTCCCAGCCCCACCGTGCCAAAGGCGGAACCACGATGATTAGCCATCCCCTCCAGATCCAGTGCCGGGTGTCCCTGCTGCTGCAGTATTTTGATGATGCGAGTTTTACCGACGCCGGTCAAACCATTCAGGACAAATACCGGCACAGTTATCTCCGCTTGTGATAAAAAGTTATGAATGTAACGGCGAAAAGCTTTATAGCCACCCTGCAGCAGCCAGACCGGATAGTTAAGCGCCTCCAGCAGGGAGCAGATACTGCGGCTGCGCATGCCGCCGCGCCAACAGTAAATAACAGTTTCTTTCCCGGCTGACGCCTGAAGTATCTTTGCAACCAACTGCGGCAGGCGCGGGGCCACCAGATTAAGACCGACCTGTTTAGCACGGTCGGTCCCAGCCTGTTTATAAGTAGTACCTACCAGCGCACGCTCCTCATTATTAAATAAAGGAATGTTTACCGCCCCCGGGATATGAGCTTCAGCATATTCCCGCGGTGAGCGCACGTCAACCAGATAATAGTGTTCTTTTTCAGCTAGAAACTGCTCCACCGTTAACAGCCGTCTCACTTTTGCCAGTCCTTCCCGCACTTCTACCGCCGCAGCAAATAATAAGCTGAAAGTAATTTTTAGCTTAACTGCGCAGTAGACTTTTACTCTTCATCATTTTCTGTCTTTGCCTGCTGCAGCAAATCATTATACTCAGCTAATTTTGCCGCAACCCGACCATAGACAGTCTCCGGCGGATAGCTGCCATTCTCATCCATACTGCCGGCCGGTACACCGGTTAAAATCTCAATACCCTCTTCGATGGTTGAAATTGGGTAAATATGAAACTTGCCTTCCCGCACAGCCGTAACTACTTCCGCATGCAGATTAAGATTAACAATATTTTGTACAGGTATTATTACCCCCTGCTTCCCTGTTAATCCCATTAACTTACAGGCCTTAAAGAAGCCTTCAACTTTTTCTGTAACCCCGCCGATTGGTTGAATTTCACCATGTTGGTTAACGGAGCCGGTAACGGCAATATCCTGCCGCACGGGCAGACCAGACAAGCTGGAAAGCAGCGCATATAGTTCTGTGCTGGAGGCGCTGTCACCATCAACACCACCATACATCTGCTCAAAGGTGATACTGGCCGAAAGGGAAAGGGGTACTTTCTGGGCAAACTTAGCGGCCAAATAACCGGTCAGGGTCAGCAGTCCTTTATCATGCAGGCGGCCACTTAATTTAGTCTCCCTTTCAATATTGATAATACCTTCCCTGCCTAAATAGGTCACGGCTGTAATCCTGGTTGGTCGTCCAAAAGCATAATCACCGCTGTCAATCACAGAAAGTCCGTTAACCTGCCCTACTTTTTCTCCGGTTAGGTCTAAGAGAATCGTTCCTTCTGCCAGCAGCTGCTGTAATTTTTGTTCATAGGTGTTGGAACGATAAACTTTTTCTTCTATCGCCCGGGCAACATGTTCAGCCCTCACCAGTTCATCTCCCATGAGGCGGGTCCAGGCATCCGCCTCAGCAATGATTTCCACAATTTCATTAAAATGTGTCGATAATTTTTCCTGATGTCCGGCAAGACGAGCGCTGTGTTCAACCAGCCGCGCTACTCCGGTGCGGTCAAAGGGAAACAGCCCTGCCCGCTTTGTATGACTGGCCACAAAACTGGCCATTTGTGACATTCTTTCGCGGCTAACTGCCATTTCCGCATCAAAATCTGCTTTAATTTTAAAGAGTTTGCGAAAATCATCATCATAATGGTAAAGCAGTTGATAAAGGTAGGGAGAACCAACTAAAATAACCTTTACTTGTACAGGAATGGCCTGCGGCCGTAAAGAAGACATGGCCAGCAGGCTAAACTGCTCCCCTAAATTCTCCAGACAGGCTTCTCCTGTTTTCAGCACACGTTTTAAACCTTCCCAAGCACCGGCATTAGCTAAAACATCACGCGCCTGCAGGATTAAGTAACCACCATTTGCTTTTAATAACGAGCCTGCCTTAATTAGCGCATAGTCGGTGGTCATCGTCCCTAATTTATTTTCGTATTCCACCCGTCCGATCAAATTATAGTAAGTGGGATTTGTGTCTACAACAACCGGGGCGCCAATGGTATCTTTATTATCCACGATCAAATTTACACGGTATTTCTCTCCCACCGTTTCTTTACGCCGCAGCCAGGGAAAAGGTGCGCTTTCTTCTTCCGTTTGGCGGAAGTCATCAATATTTTCCAGAATATCTTTCTGTACCGCTTCCAGATACGCAATTATCTCTGTCTGTTCCTGATATTTTTCCTTTAATTCATCAATTAAATAGCCCACGGCAAACAAGCCAATTCTTTTTTCCAGCTCTTTGATCTGTTCTTTCATTGCTCGTTCCGCCGCTTGTATCCGCCGCATAACGTGCAGTGAACTAAACTGCAGCTCACTTGTTTTTTTCTCCAGTTCTTCTTTTAAATCTTCCGGCAGCTTAGCAATATCCTCAGAAGAAATCTCCTCACCATCCACAATAGGTACAGTTACAAAACCTGAACTGGATCGTTTAAGGACAAAACCTTGCTCTTCTGCCAGATTTGCTAACTCCTCAAATAACTGGGCGCGAACTTCCTGATAATTACGGTATATTTCCGCCTTTTGCCGTTCATAGTCATCGGCATCAAAGGCTTTCGGTATTTCAGACTTTAAAGATTCCACCAGCCGCTGCATATCCTTCACAAAATGCGCGCCTTTGCCGCTGGGCAGCCGCAAAGCCAGCGGCTGACTGGGGTCTTCAAAGTTAAAAACATAGCACCAATCATCCGGCACAGCTTCTGTTTTTGCCACTTCTTTAACTATCGTCTGCGCATAAGAACTTTTGCCTGTGCCAATCGGTCCGGTGATGAAAATATTGTAACCATGCTTTTTTACCATCAAGCCAAATTCCATTGCCCGCACCGCACGTTCCTGTCCGATAATACCTTCTAAGGGTGGAACGGTTTCGGTAGTCTCAAATTCAAATTGTGTGGGATCACAATAGAAGTAACATTCTTCTGGCTTTAATGTACGCTGGCTCATTTTCTTTCCCCTTTCATCACAGCTATGATTGTGTATTTTCTCTCTCTGCAGATAACTCCTGCCGCTGCCAAAAATTCTTCATGCGATCGCGAAATTCACCTTTAGTCAGCGGGGGCGGCCACAAATCTTGCTGCGCTCCTGCACGCATTGCCGCAACCAAATTATCAAAAATACGCGGGTTGCTGCTTTCCAGCTTACGGAGCAGTTCTTTAGCCTCAGCCCTGGCTGAATGACCGGCATAGGGGCAAGGTGTGCTGACCGGTGTTAGTTTTAACAGTCGTTCAGCCTGCCTAATCTCTCTTTCTCTAAAGTATATTAATGGGCGAATTACTGTAACACCTGTGCGGCTTAAATAGCTCTGAGGTTGAAAAGTTTTTAACTGTCCGGCAAATAATTGTGACATCAAAAATGTTTCTACGGCATCATCCAGATGATGGGCTAAAGCTACTTTATTGTACTGTTTTTCCCGGGCATAATTGTGCATAAAACCACGGCGGAAATAAGCACAGCGGGCACAGGGGTTTTGCTCTGTCGTGAATGCCATATGGTAAATTTGAGTTTTAACAATTTCCAGCGGCACCTTTAGTTGAGCACAGAAATCCTCCAATGGCGATAAATCAACTTTTTCCGGGAAACCTTGGTCAATATGCACTGCCGCTAAATCAAAGGGAAAAGGAGCATGCTCCTGCAGTACTTTCAAACCAAGCAGTAATAAGGAAGAATCCTTACCGCCGGAGAGACCAACTAAGACACGATCATTTGCTTCCAGCAGCTTAAATTCTACAATCGCCCGCCAAAAACGGCGCACGATCCATTTAGGTAGTTTCATCTTCTGCCTCCACATCTTTGTCTTGCATTATCTTACCACTTTCCTTAATAAATTTCCATAAACAGCAGTGAAATGTATGGACAGAAAAAAGCAAAAACTGACTGCGCTGCAGCAGTAACCAATTGATGTATTGAGGCGTATAATATGGAGACAGATTAGAGTGCTTACTATCATAGGGAGGGAGGAAAAGAAAGAATGTATGGCAAACAATGCGGCAGCGTAGTATATAAAAAGAAAAAAGCTCAGAAGGATTGTGAATGCTGCAAAGAATATAGACAATTCTTTAAGGATAATGAAGCGGTCAGGGTTTGGGTCAGGGACGCTCAGGACAATACACCTGTTGACCAGCCCCCCTTTGGACTTGATGGCAGCGGGGTATTTCGTATCGCCAAGCTTGGCTGTGACTGTATTGTTTTAATACTGCTGAATCCGGCCGAAAACTATACACCTTGGCGCAAATACGTTGTAAAGTGTAAAGATATTGTCGCTATGCGTGGCGGACAATTAGAGCCAAACGGTAACTTCATGTAAACTCGCCGGCGCTTGGTTATGACTTTTGACAGATAACTTTCCCGTCATATTAACAATGCCCGCGGTTTAACCGCGGGCATTCCTCAGCCTTTATCTTTAACTGACACGTTCGGCAATTAGAGTCTGCACAATTGAGGGATCGGCCAGTGTTGAAGTATCACCTAAATTATCCTGTTCACCCCGGGCAATTCTACGCAGAATACGTCGCATAATTTTACCACTGCGTGTTTTCGGCAGGCCGGGGCAGATCTGAATACAATCCGGTTTAGCAATGGGACCAATGGCCTGACGTACCGCTTGAATTAATTCCGCCTTTAAGTCCTCATTTGCCGTATAGCCTTCCCGCAGGATAGCGTAAGCATATATTCCCTCGCCCTTAATTTCGTGGGGGTAACCGACGACAGCAGCTTCTGCCACAGCAGGATGAGCCACTAAAGCGCTTTCAATATCAGCCGTGCCCAGGCGGTGCCCGGAAACATTGATTACGTCATCTACGCGTCCCGTTAACCAGAAGTAACCGTCTTCATCTTTATAGGCACCATCACCGGTGAAATAATAACCTGGATACTGACTGAAATAGGTGTTCTTAAAGCGCTCATGATCACGATAAACTGTGCGCATCATACCCGGCCAGGCGCTGCGTATCACCAGATAGCCGCCTTCGTTGACATCAGCTTCGCTGCCATCCTGTCGAATTACTAAGGGCTCAACACCAAAGAAGGGCAGAGTGGCAGAACCGGGTTTGGTAGGAATAGCACCGGGAATCGGGGAAATCAGAATGCCGCCGGTTTCTGTTTGCCACCAGGTATCCACAATGGGGCAGCGTCCTTTACCAATCACGCGATGGTACCACAGCCAAGCTTCCGGGTTAATCGGCTCCCCAACGGTACCCAGTAAACGCAGACTGCTCAAGTCACGTCCATTGGGCCATTGTTCCCCATCCCGCATCATCGCGCGGATAGCAGTGGGAGCGGTATAAAAAATAGTGACGCGATATTTTTCTACTATTTCCCAGAAACGATCGGGTTGCGGGTAACTCGGCACACCTTCAAACATTAAAGTGGTTGTGCCTAAAGCCAACGGTCCGTAAACAATATAAGTGTGTCCGGTAATCCAACCAATATCAGCGGTGCACCAGTAGGTATCCTCATCTTTAAGATCAAAAATATACTTACAGGTAGTCACAGCGTACGTCAGATAACCGCCGGTGGTGTGTAAGACACCTTTTGGTTTACCGGTACTACCGCTGGTGTAAAGAATAAATAAGGGATCTTCCGCGTCCATTTCTGCAGGCGGACAGAAATCTTCAATATCAGCAGCGGCCATTTCTTCATGCCACCAAGAGTCGCGCCCCTTGACCATCTCCACTTCTCGGCCCGTACGACGATAGACAATTACACCTTCAATACTTGGACAGTTTGACAGAGCCAGATCCGCCGTTTCCTTTAACGGTGTCACCTTACCGGCCCGATAACCGGCATCGGCAGTGATTAGCAGTTTACACTGACAGTTATTAATTCTGTCACGCAGTGCCTCGGCACTAAAGCCACCAAAGACGATCGTATGAACTGCACCAATACGTGTACAGGCTAACATAGCTATTACCAGCTGCGGGATCATCTGCATATAAATAGCTACGCGATCACCTTTCCTGACACCTTTTTTACGCAGCACATTGGCAAAACGGTTAACTTCCCGGTGCAGCTGCTGGTAGGTATAGGTTTTACTTTCCCCCGGCTGATCTCCCTCCCAGATAATGGCTGCTTTATTCTTACGCGCCGTTGTTAGGTGCCGGTCTAAACAGTTATATGAAACGTTAAGTTTTCCGCCCCGGAACCAGTTAATATGAGGTCTGACAAAATCGGACTCCTTCACCTGTTCCCACTTTTTAAACCAGTGGAGCTGTTCTGCCATTTCAGACCAAAAGCCTTCCGGGTCCTTAATGGAGCGGTCGTACATGGCAGCATATTCTTCCCTGCTCTGTAAATATGCCTGTTGACGAAACTCTTCTGTAGGTTCAAAAACCTGCTGCTGCGGAGCAACTTCTTTATTCATCATGTCAACCTCCCCATTGATAAAAAATTTAGTGACCAGCCCTAATCAAAGTCACCTGTACAACATTAGTATAATAAAACATTACTTTTTGTGAATTACGGAAGTATTACAATTTACCTTTACCATGCCGGCGGTTTGGCAATAATGCCCTGCTCCATCAGCAGCTTGGTGACGCTGCGTGCACGGGTTATTGCCGCCGTCGCCTTTTCGCGCAGCGCGGCGGCGGTAAGGTTTTGGCGTGCTAAACCTAATTCAATGGCTTTTCGCCCTACATTAACGGCTTGTCGGATAAAAACTTCAGCATTATCCATTGCCGGCAGCAGTTGGTTAGGATCAATGCCTTTTTCCGCCCCTACATCAGCAATGGTATATGCCGCAGTCAAACACATTTCATCAGTAATGGCTGCCGCCTGCACATCCAACACCCCGCGAAAGATACCCGGAAAACAGATGGAGTTATTGACCTGATTGGGAAAGTCGGAACGCCCCGTAGCTACTACGGCAGCACCGGCTGCTTTTGCCTGCCAGGGCCACATTTCCGGTGTCGGGTTGGCACAAAAGAAACAAATGGGGTTAGGCGCCATTGCCTGCACCCAAGTGGGGTGGATTAAATCCGGTCCCGGCTGAGCCAGGGCAATCACGACATCACAATCTTTCATGGCTTCTGCAATCCCGCCCCTGCGGCCTGCAGCATTAGTTATCAGAGCTAAATCATATTTTTGCCGATGCCGGGCCTGCAGGTCAGGGCAGCGGTCACGATGCAGGATCCCTTGACTGTCTGTTACATAGATTTTCCCCGGATCTGCTCCGGCCGCAATCAGCAGTTTGGTTATACAGATATTTGCCGCTCCCGCCCCGATCATAGCGATTTGTACGTCCCGCAGATCTTTATTCACATAACGCAGGGCATTAATCAGGGCTGCCAAAACGACAGTGGCAGTTCCCTGCTGATCATCATGCCAGACTGGAATCTCACACTCCTGACGCAATCGTTCCAGAATATAAAAACATTTAGGACTGGCGATATCCTCCAGATTGATTGCCCCAAATGTAGGCTGCAGCAGCTTGACAAATTCTATTATTTGATCTGGATCTTTCGAACCTACACAAACAGGGAAAGCATCTACACCACCTAAATATTTAAATAACAAAGCCTTTCCTTCCATCACCGGCAGTGCAGCTTCCGGCCCAATGTCTCCAAGTCCCAACACTCGCGTGCCATCTGAAACAACTGCGACAAAATTGCCTTTATTGGTATGTTGATAAACTGACTCTTTGTCTGCCGCAATGGCCTGACAAGGAGCGGCAACCCCCGGCGAATACCAGGTGGCAAAATCCTGTAAATCCTCTACTTTGCATTTAACGCCAATTTCGATTTTTCCGCGGTAGAAGGGATGAAGGCGCATGGCTTCTGCCGCCGGCTTCAGTGCTTTGGCAATACGTTCATCTTCCCGGCACATGGGCATCATCCTTTCCGGGCTTATTGTTCTGCCTGCGATACTGCTTTTGCCCCTGCTCATATAAATCTTGTCCATAGGCATCATTTACCACTACTGCCGGGAAGTTTTCTACCTGCAAACGATAAACCGCCTCCGGACCTAATTCAGGGTAAGCCACAACTTCCGCTTGTCGGACAGTGCGGGATAAAAGGGCTCCGGCACCCCCGACAGCAGCCAAATAAACAGCTTTATACCTGACTAAAGCATCCTTGACAGCCTGAGTGCGTGGACCTTTCCCTATACAGCCTTTCAGACCCTGCGCTAACAGCGCCGGTGTATAACGATCCATTCTACTGCTGGTTGTGGGACCGGCTGCGCCAATTACCTGCCCCGGCCTTGCCGGTGACGGGCCAACATAATAAAGAAGCTGACCATGAAGGGCAAAGGGCAGCGGTTGGCCGCTTTGCTGCAGTTCAGCCAGCTTTTGATGAGCAGCATCACGCGCGGTATAGATAATGCCTGAAATTAAAACTGCCTGACCGGCCTGCAGCGCTAAAATATCTGCCTCTGTGAGCGGCGTAAGAAGATGCTTAACTTTCACCTGATTCTCCTCTCCCTCTTCTATAGAATTCTGCTTAGATGGCGCGCAGCATGACAGTTGATGTTCACAGCTACAGGCAGGCTGGCGATATGAGCAGCATATGTTTCGATATGCACGGCTAAAGCTGTAATCCTGCCCCCAAAACCCTGGGGGCCAATACCCAGATCGTTGATACGCTGGAGCAGTTCCTGCTCTAATTGAGCATAATACAAATCGGGATGTGGTTTGCCCACTTCACGCAGCAGCGCTTTTTTCGCCAAAGCAGCTGTTTTTTCCAAAGTGCCGCCAATTCCTACGCCTACAATCAACGGCGGACAGGCACTGCTGCCCATACGACACACAGTCTCCAGAACAAAATCTATCACCCCGTCGGCACCGGCTGCCGGCTGCAGCATTTTCACGGCACTGGCATTTTCACTGCCGCCACCCTTAGGCACTACCGTAATTTTAACTTCTTCTCCCGGCACTATCGTAACATGAATTACCGCCGGTGTATTGTCATTAGTATTGACCCGCCGCAAAGGGTCGGCAACAATTGAGCGGCGCAAATAACCTTCTGCAGAACCGCGGCGGATACCCTCCTGAACAGCTTCGTTCAGATCTCCACCGCTTAAATGTACCTCTTGTCCTATTTCCAAATAAACTACAGCAAAGCCGGTATCCTGGCATAGCGGCAGCTGCTCAGCTCTGGCCAGTTCGGCATTTTGCAGCAGCTGTCTTAATACCTGTCTGCCGTTTGCTGATTCCTCCCGCTCTAAAGCTTGGTGTAAAGCCTGCAAAACATCTTCGCCTAAAATATAGTTTGCCTCCATCATCATTTCTGTCACCGCAGAACTTATTTTCGACACATCAAGCTCGCGCATTTTTTTCTGACAAACCTCCCTTCCCTGCATCAATAGTTATATTTATTTATTCTTTTGGCATTACCAGCTCAGTTAAACCTCCAGTTAGTTAGTGTAAAGTTACTGTAGGGGTTTTTTGGAGGAATCGACCTTCAAAAAATAGAAGAAAGACTTCACCGTTCCAGCACGGACGAGTAACTAAAAAATAGCCACTCAGAGGTGAAGTCTTATGGAAATAGTTCAACACATATTCAACACATTCCTTTCTATCGCAGAAAAAGTTTTAGATGCTTGTGAAAATGGAGTAGATTATTACAACTTTCAGCGTGATTTACAGGAAGAATTTAACCGGCTGGGCTGTAAGATTTGTAGCCAAATCCTCGAAGCAGGTGATTCTTATCTGCTAAAAAACCGATCAGAACGCAAAGGTTGGCAGGTAGAGCGAAGAAACGAGAGCAAAGAAATATTATCGCCCTTTGGCGTTGTACGGTATCAGCGTACGTACTATAAGGGTTCAGGTGGTTATGCACATTTAATCGACAAGCTGGCCGGGCTAGGCCCACATGCCCGACTGGATAACACATTAAAAGCAACCTTAGTTGAAAGAGCTGCAGACGTATCTTACAGAAAAAGCGGTCTGGAACCATATCAGCGCGCAACGGGTGTTACCGTAAGCGGTCAGGCAGTCATGAATGCCATACGTGGTTTTGATCCGGCAAAGGTGCAAGAGAAGACAAAAGGCAAACGCCGTGTACGCTATCTGTACATTGAGGCAGATGAAGATCATGTTGCCAACCAGAACGGCCGGCCCATGCAGATAAAGCTCGTGTATGTTCATGAAGGTAAAAAGCACAGCGGTAAGCGATCTCAACTCATTAACCCTTATTATTTTTCAGGCAAGAACGAATCTGTAGAAGAGTTGTGGTTTGATGTTGCTACTTACATAACAAACACCTACGATACAGATGCAGTGGAGACGATCTTTATTGCAGGAGATGGTGCTTCCTGGATTCGTGAGGGTACAGAGTATATTCCAAACGCTGTTTATTTATTAGACCGTTTTCACCTTTGCAGATATGTTCTGCGGGCTGTAGGGCGCTACAAGGATCTGAAGAAATCCCTATGGAAAGCGATCAGGCAAGATGATATTGTACAAGTGGACCGTGTGCTTCAAGAGGCACGCGTCCGGGCGGGATCAGACACCCATAAGAAAGCTATTACAGATTGTTTCCGGTACATAAAAGAAAACTGGGATGGAATTCAGGCATACCGTGAATATCCAGCTGCCACCGGGTGTAGCGCAGAGGGTCATGTTAGTCATATTCTTTCGGCAAGACTAAGCAGCCGGCCACGGGGATGGAGCCGTAAAGGAGCAGAGACAATGGCCTCCTTATGCGTCCTTAAAGCGAATGGGTACTCTGTGCAGGAAGAGTATTTATTACAGAAATCTGACAAAGCCCCCCTCATCAGGGTATGTGAGGAAGAAATTCGTCAACAACGCCACGTACTAAAACAAAAGCTATCCCAAGTAGTAAGAGGAAACCTGCCTGCTCTTAAAGGGCATACGACGTATTTAACCAAAGCTTTACGTGGTTTGAGTCAGGCCAGCGGCTTATAATCGCTCCCACAAAAGATTTTATGCTGCGAAAGGTTGTTGACAGAGAGGGCCGACATAGTAGGCTGTATTGCCAGGCATCACCCTGGGGATGCCGTTGATGCCATCATCCATGTCGGCGGAGGCTCACTGTCAACAACACCGTGGAATAAATGTGAGTTTAGAAAATGCTTAACAGAAGTGTCCTTTTAGGGATCGGTGAAAGTTTTTCCCTACAGTGGGTTGACACTATCCCTCCAGTTATTGGTATTTGACAGGCAGCTTTTTCTTTGTTATAATATTTTTACCGACGCGGGGTGGAGCAGCTGGCAGCTCGTCGGGCTCATAACCCGGAGGTCGCAGGTTCAAATCCTGCCCCCGCAACCAATAAAAAACGCGACGCATTCTTGTTTTAAGGATGCGTTTTTTATTTCCTTTAGGGGCTGCCGCCCCTGCGGCGGGTCTATAGACCCTGACCACCCCGCAAGATTAAGGGGGAGTCCCCCTTAACAACCCCCTGCTGCACAAGGCGCAGCATAAAAAACGCGACGCATTCTTGTTTTAAGGATGCGTTTTTTATTTCCTTTAGGGGCTGCCGCCCCTGCGGTAAATTAATCATTGGTAAAGTCTAATGGCAGAGAGGACACTCTATGCATAATTAACAATTATAAATAAAAAATAAAGAAAACCAGGAATAAATAGTTTTTGGTTGATGAATTGAGCGAAAATTGCTATTATTATATCATGTGATTACAGTGGTTGCTAGGGTTAGTCTTGCAGTGCGAGTAGAAAATAATGCGAAAGGTGATGGATATGACAAAGCACGAAGTTATATTTCCCGGTGATTTAAAACTAACAGTTGAGGACGGTACTACACTTAAAGAAGTCATGAATGATGCAGGTATTAACTTCGACTTCCCCTGCGGTGGTCGAGGTCGCTGTGGCAAATGCCTCGTCCGGATCACTGCCGGTGTCGGTGAAGCGCTAGCAGAAGAAAAGAAAAAGTTGACGGAAGAACAGCTTGAGGAAGGTATTCGTTTTGCCTGCATAACCAAAGTACATGGTAATATGACTGTAGAGTTTTTATCAGATAAAAATATCCAGCATAAAATCTTACTTTCTTCCCTTGATCGCTCCGCTAAAGTAGAACCCCATATCACAAAACGCTATCTCGAAGTAGAAAAAGCTACTATGACTGACCATCGTACAGATTGGCAGCGCATCAAAGACGGTTTGACAGCGCAGGGGAATATTGCTGAAATTACCAATAACCCCGTCGATGTCCTCAGAACTGTACCTGACTTACTGCGGCAAAATCAGCATAAAGTAACTGCTGTTGTTTATAATAATGAAATTCGCAGTTTAGAACCGGGCAATACCACAGATAAGCTGTACGGTATGGCCTTTGATATCGGTACAACCACTGTTGCCGGTTTTCTGATGGATCTATATACCGGCCAGCAGCTCAGTGTAGCCTCCACTTTAAACCCGCAGACACAATTCGGCGCCGATGTTATTTCCCGCATAACCCATGTCAGCAATGATCCTAACGGATTAGCTGATTTAAATCGTGTAATCATACAAGCCATCAATAAATTAATTGGTGAAGCTGCAGAAAAAGCCGGTTTAACGCGCAACGATATTTATGCCGTCTCCATAGTTGGCAATACCTGTATGCATCATCTCTTCTTGGGTATTAACCCCCGGGACGTAGCTATTGCTCCCTATGTGCCGATAGTAACTGACAGTATTGTTGTCGATCCCCAGGACCTACAGATAGAAATGAATCCTGCCGGTAAAGTTTTCGTGCTTCCCAACATAGCCGGTTTTGTTGGCGCTGATACAATCGGCGTATTACTGGCAACAGAGCTGGATGAAAGTGAAGAAATCAAATTAATTGTCGACATTGGTACTAACGGTGAAATGCTGCTCGGCAATAAGGACCATATTCTGGCCTGCTCCACAGCTGCCGGCCCTGCCTTTGAAGGCGCGCAAATCAGTTCGGGCATGCGTGGTGCGACCGGCGCCATCGACCATGTTACTTTCGGTGAAGAATTAACATATACAGTAATAGACGACGTAGAACCGCTGGGCATTTGTGGTTCAGCCCTTCTGGATACAGTAGCCGGATTGGTGGAATGTGGACTGATGGAAGATACGGGGCGCATTTTAAAGCCGGAAGAGGTTACCCATCCCATCGGACAAAAATTAAAGGATCGCTTAATTGAGCATGACGGTTCCATGGCTTTTCTCCTGGAAGAAACGAAAACGAAAAAGATAATGGTAACACAGAAAGATATTCGCGAACTGCAGTTAGCAAAGGCTGCCATGGCCGCCGGCATCCAACTGCTGGTTAAAGGTTACGGCATAGAAGTAGGTGACATTAAGGAAGTTCTCCTGGCAGGAGCATTTGGCAACTATCTTAACCCGCACAGTGCCTGTGTTATCGGCCTAATTCCCCGTGAATTAGAAGATAGAGTGAAAATGATCGGTAATGCCGCCGGAGCCGGCTCACAATTAGCCTTACTTTCCTCAGGAGAATATCAACGCTGCGGAAATGCCGCACGCAATGTGGAGTTTGTGGAGCTAGGCACAAACCCTGCTTTCACTGATACCTTTGCCGAGCAAATGCTTTTCCCGGAGCCAAACGAATAAACTAAGACAAAAAGCTGCCCAGTTGGGCAGCTTTAATCATGTACCGGTAGAAAAGATCGCTATCTCTCGGGCTTTAATCTGTTTATACAGTAGTACTGCTTACTTCATCACAGAGCAGATTAATTTGTCAAGGTATTTGCTTTGTTTAAGCACTACTGGATGTGAAATCCCCAGATTGGCGGCCAAAACATAAAGCTTTTTCCTTTCCTGCTCTATTTGCCTCTCTTCTACCCCTGACCACTTTTTTCTGTTTTCTTTACATATTTGCCCCAAGTTTAAGACACCCACTAACCCCTGCACCTCCAAAATGATTTAACGCCTGCAGTTTATCATAGATGGTGATTGCTGGATTCTGACGACGGCAATCCTTATCTAAAATATCTCATTTCAATAAGCTATGCAAGGGGAATAGTGTAGAATCTTGTAGAGCCGGAAAAATTTTTTTCTATAATTTTTCCTGTAACAGTTTATTAACCAGTGCCGGGTTTGCTTTACCCTTAGACAACTTCATAACTTGCCCCACCAAAAACCCAATGGCTTTTTTGTTACCGCTCTGGTAATCGGCAACCGGCTTAGGATTATTGGCAATAACCTCATCGACAAGGGCAGCAATGGCAGCTTCATCTGTAATTTGGATTAAACCTTTCTCTTCAACGATCTCGTCAGGCATTTTGCCGCTTTCAAACATCTCTTTAAGGACAGTTTTCGCGATTGTGCCGCTGATGGTACCCTCATCCTGCAGCTTGATCAGTGCTGTTAGATGATCCGGTGTCAATTTGGTGTCCGTTATTTCTAAGCCCTCGGCATTAAGATGCCGGGAAATTTCCCCCATCAGCCAGTTAGAAACAATCTTAGCGTCATCGTATTTTTCCATGACGGCTTCAAAGAAATCGGCCATGTGCTTAGACGCAGTGATTACGGCCGCATCATAAGCCGGCAGACCCCATTTATCTACATATTTTTTTTGGCGTGCATCAGGCATTTCAGGCAGGCTTTGCCGTAATGCTTCTACCCAAGACGATTCTACGATGACAGGAACCAGATCAGGATCAGGGAAATAGCGATAATCATCGGCTTCCTCCTTGGAGCGCATCGCATAAGTAACTCCCTTTGTTTCATCCCAACGCCTGGTTTCTTGTACAATTTGCCCGCCGGCATCAAGAATTTCTGTATGCCTTGCCACTTCGTACGCCAAGCCATTCTCCACTGCCCGGAAAGAGTTCATGTTTTTAATTTCGACCCGCGTACCAAACTTTTCGCTGCCGGCAGGTCTTAAGGAAATATTGGCATCACAGCGCAAGCTGCCTTCTTCCATTTTGACATCGGAAACGCCGGTATACTGGATAATACTTTTTAGTTTTTCCAGATAAGCTTTAGCCTCTTGTGGAGAGCGCAAATCGGGTTCGGAAACTATTTCTATTAACGGAACACCGCCGCGGTTATAATCGGCCAGTGAATAATCGCCCACATCTGCATGCACCAGCTTGCCGGCATCCTCTTCCAGGTGGATACGTGTAATACCGATACGCCGCGCTTGTCCATCTACTTCTATGTCCAGGTAACCATTGAGGGCCAGCGGCTGGTCAAACTGAGAAATTTGGTAAGCTTTCGGTAGATCGGGATAAAAGTAATGTTTGCGGTCAAATTTAGAGTATGCAGGGATTTCACAGTTAAGGGCCAAAGCTGCTTTGATAGCATACTCTACTGCCTTTTTATTCAGCATAGGTAATGCCCCGGGCAGCCCCAGACAAACGGGGCAGACATTTGTATTAGGTTCACTGCCAAATTCAGTGGGACAGCCGCAAAAGATTTTTGTTTTCGTCGCCAACTCCACATGTACTTCTAAACCAATTACAGTTTCATATTTACTCATGCTTCCTGCCCCCTTCCCTCAACTTCCGGTATAGTTCAGTTTTTTGTGTGCTCCATTCACTGTTTTGCTCGTAGGCATAGGCAGCACGGAGAATAGTTCCTTCAGCAAAATGATTGCCGATTAACTGCATCCCTACAGGCAAACCCTCCACCAAACCACAGGGTATGGAGATCGCCGGCAGTCCGGCCATGCTGGCAGCGATGGTACAAATATCATTATGGTACATTTTCACGGGATCTTTTACTGCTCCCACCGGAAAAGCTGTATACGGAGTTGTGGGAGTTACCAGCAGGTCATATTTAGTAAAAGCTTTAACGAAATCTTCCTTAATCAGAGTCCGGACTTTTAGAGCCTTTAGGTAGTACTCCTCATAACAGCCCGCACTCAGAACATATGTACCTAATAAGAGACGCCGTTTAACTTCCGGGGCAAAACCCTGTCCGCGTGTCTGTAAATACATCTCCTCAAGACTGTCGGTATCTGCCCGGTAGCCGTACACCACACCATCAAAACGCGCAAAATTACTCGCTGCTTCAGCCGGGGCAATAACATAGTAAACAGGAATACTATATTCGGTGTGCGGCAAAGAAATCTCTTCCGCTTCTGCGCCCAGGGATACCAATAGCTCAATGCCCTTACGGACAGCAGCGGCAACACCCGGGTCCATACCTTCCATAAAATATTCTTTAGGCACGCCAATTTTCAGACCTTTGACATGGCCGTCTAAAAACTTGGTATAATCCGGAGTTTCCGTGTTGGCAGATGTTGCGTCCCGCGGATCATGGCGGGCAATGGCATTCATGACTAAGGCACAGTCACGCACATCCTTGGTAAGGGGACCAACCTGGTCCAGCGATGAAGCAAAAGCAACTACTCCATAACGGGAAATACGACCATAGGTTGGCTTCATACCCACCACACCGCAAAAAGAAGCCGGCTGTCGTATAGAACCACCGGTATCTGAACCGAGAGCAAATAAAACTTCACCTGCCGCTACTGCCGCCGCTGAACCACCACTGGAACCTCCCGGTACCCGCTCTGTATCCCAGGGGTTACGCGTTGTAAAAAAGGCTGAATTCTCTGTGGAAGACCCCATGGCAAACTCATCTAAATTGGTTTTACCCACCAGGATGCTGCCGGCATTCTTTAAATGTTCATAAACAGCCGCACTGTACGGCGGCACAAAATCCTGCAGCATCGTAGAAGAACAGGTCGTCCTTATGCCTTTGGTACAAATATTATCCTTTAAGGCCATAGGCACACCGGCTAAAGAACCGATCTCTTCACCGGCTTGAAGCTTAGCATCTACTCTGGCCGCAGCGGCCAGAGCTTGTTCTTTAGTTAGTGTGACAAAGGCTTTGATTGTTCCCTCAACTTCATCGATACGTTTGCAAGCCGCGGCAGTTAGTTCCTGCGCACTTATTTCCCTTGCTGCCAGTTTTTCCAGCGCTTCTGCCACTGTCAGTTGTTCCAGCAAGACTATCCCCCCTACTCAATAACCCGCGGTACAAGATACATACCGGCTTCTGTTTCCGCTGCGTTAGCCAACGCCTGTTCATTTGACAGACAAGGCTGCACTTCATCCTCACGCCATACATTTTGTAATGGTAAAACATATATTGTCGGTTGAATATCGTCAGTATCTAACACTTTAATCCGATCAATATATGCCATGATACTGTTTAATTCACCTGTATACTCGGCAGCTTCTCTTTCATTCATTTTAATTTGTGCCAAAGCAGCCATCTTTGCTGCTTCATCAGCAGTAATCTTCACTATCCTACCTCCATCCTGCCAGACTTAAGATCATGGGCAAATTATACCATAACCGCCACCACTCGGCAACTTAGACGCTTGCCGCGGCAAAAAAAAACGCCAAACCTAAACAAGTTTGGCAGCACCTGAAAGCAGCTGCAGCTGCTTCACAGCTTTTCTTACTGTCTCTTCAACCGACTGCGGACAATGGGCACAGCTCTCCTGCCTTAGCCTTTAAGGCTGACACAGCTCTCCAGCAGGGCGCAAAGACCACAACTTTTGTCAGCTTGGTGACTCTGCACTGCCAAAACAGAAAATTTGCTGTCTCCGGCTGCCAGATGCCTGGTTTTTCCCGAGGGCACTACAGTAACATCACCTTCCTGCAGCGTATAAGCAGTATCTTCTATAATCAGCGTTCCTTCGCCGGAAATAACAAACAACAAGACCGGCGCATCCACGACACAATCTTCTGAGATCTGTCCGGCTTCGAGTATAACGCGTACTGCTCTTACATCTCCTCGATTAAACAGCAGCTCTTTCATCCCCTCACCAGGTTTACCGGAGAGGATGTTAACAATTTTTTGTGTCATTCTTTCTCCTCCTGCCCATAGGTAAAGCTGTCCAGCAGCGGATAGAGTACGGAATGCAGAAAGCTTTCCGTCATTTGTTTGTCGGAACTTTGTCTTTTGGGTAAAAAGATAGCGGATAGAAGAAAGCCCGCAATCAGGCGAATTAGCAGCTCACGTTCTTCCTGCTGCAGAATGGTAAAATGCGCCGCTAACTTCTGTATAACTTCCACGATGGGGTTACTCTGACCTTCGCCCACATAGCTTTCCAGTACGACTAGACGGACAAGGTCCTTTTCCTCCAACAAAAACGGCAAGCGATTTTGCAGCAGCTCTGTTACTATCTGCTTTAAGTTCTCATGTTTGGCAACAGACAACCGGTCTACAAAAGAGACTACAGGATCGATTACGCGGCGGAAAATATCTTCTTTTTTCGCAAAATGGCGGAAAAGGGTCATTTCTGAAATGCCTGCCAATTTAGCGATCTGCGCAGTTGTCGTACCTTTATAACCATGGGCAATAAACAATTCTTTAGCCGCAGCTAAGATGGCTTCTTGAGTTGCTAATTTCTTCATAGGTACCCCCTACTTACAAGCTTACTGCTTCTCACCCACAGCTGTCAAGGGAGCTGAGATTTTGTTAATTTAATCGGCTGCAGTTTGCTGCAGTTCTGTTTTTTTCTCTTTTTTATTCCTCTTATGTAAATAAATGAAGGAGACAATTAACGATACAACCAGTACTAAAGCTGCAATTACAGCAATTTGCACTATTTGTGCTTTTTTAGCTGCCATGGCACGATCACGCAGGGCCAACATCTTTGAGGTTAAACCTAGATAACCTTTGTCCCAGGAGTATAAAGCAGAGTTATGAAAACCACCCATAAAAGTGGCAAACCGATGAGCAGTACCATCGCGGTAAATCATAAAGCGTGATTGCTCATCAATTAAATGCTGATCGTAAAGCATGTCAGCCACCGTCACCACATTGGCCATCATTAAATCAGCTTCCCTTAACAAGGCATCACTTTTAGCCAAATCTTCTCTGACGTAACTTTCCGCATGACATTCAGTACAGCGGACAATCATTTCTTCCCGCAGTGCTTGCCACTCAGCATATGATTGACGAGTAACATGTGGCGCCAAGCCTGGTCCCATGATTTCCAAGGCTTGCTGTACTTTATTTCTGGCAGCCAACCATTCTTCATCTTCCCGTTCTCCCGGGCGCAGTCCCAAAAAGCCCCAGGCCGTAACCACACGGTGGCCGTCATGGCAGTCTATACAACCAGGCGCCCGTTCTGCTCCACCTTCCATATTGTACAACATTCCATGTTTAGAGTTGGCCCAGATTTCATACTGCGGGTGGTCCCCTGTATGACAGGTACCACAGGACTCCGGAGTGCTGGCTTCGGCTGCTGAAAAAACATGCCGTGTATGACAGGAGTCGCAGCGACCGCGACTGCCATCATCCCACTTTTGACCAACTTTATGACAAACGACACATCCTTTGTCAGTTACTTCCTGCGGCATCTTTTGGTATGTAGGTACGGTTTCCATAGCATCAATAGCCCAGTAATGTTTGCCCTCATAAAATAAAGCAACCTCTTCCTCATGACATTCAGCACAAGTTTTAGGTGTTGGTACACCGGGTGTGCCTGTATTGGGACCTGTATGCTTTATACCATGACAATCTGTACATAACATAAAGTCTCCTTTTATGCCACGGTCCAGGTCTGCGGCCGCACCACTGTGGCACTCACGACAGCTGCTGTCTGCTGTGGCTGCAGAAACTGCTGATCCGGTACAGCAGAGAATCAGACACAGCAGTATAAAAATTCCCCAGCGTCCTCTCACACTTCATCCCTCCCCATAATGTTAGTACCCACTAACATTATCAGCCGGAAGGTTAATTTTGTCAAGTTCTTTTACTTATTGTTGGGTATGCATACCTGCTATATTATGGCTGGTTAGTGCTGCCGGATCGGTTGCCTGCGGTGGCTCTGTGCACCCTGTTATAAGGAAATACAGATACGGCGGTCAACCGGTATTGGAAAAAGTTGTGAAGTACAATTACAGAAAGGAGTAATGTGTACAATGATAACATCTTTAAAAAACCGAATAATACAGATTAGAATTATAATTTTTGTTTTTACAGCTGTTATACTAACAGCAATTATTCATATAGTAAGCTATCCACCGTTATTAACACCAGGCATCACAGGTGACGAAACCGGTACTTATAAAGGGGTAGCGCATATCACATTTCATAGTATAGATGAATTAAAAATTAACCCTGTTCTTTCCCCAGAAGAAGTAGATAGGAAAATATCTGAAATGCAAGAAACCGGTGAGCATAACACTATATTTCATTATGGCTTAAGAATTTACCATGATAAGCCGATTGAGACTGTAACTATCAGGTATTCATATTTTGGCATTCCTCTTAGTCATACTCTGAATGTCAAATGAGATTTAAGTAAGTAAAACGAACGCCAAGGCAGAATGGCGTTCGTATACTGTATGGCTATTTATCAACGCTGGAATCGAAGGAAGCTGTGGTTAAATTTGCTGCAGCTCTTACACTACCACCGTTAGTTGTAAATTTATATTGTTCATTTTTTCGTTTGTAGTAATTGCAGCAAAGAAGCTTCATCCAGAACAGTAATGCCCAACTGCCTGGCTTTAGCTAATTTACTGCCGGCTTTTTCACCGGCTACCACAAAGTCAGTCTTTTTACTGACGCTGCCCGCAACTTTGCCGCCGGCAGCCTCAATGAGCTGTTTAGCTTCATCACGGCTGTAGGTAGGCAGGGTCCCTGTTAAAACAAATACTTTGCCGGCTAAAGGTAAGGTATCAGCTTTTGCCCGCTCCTGCGCAAAATTAAGGCCGGCCTGCCGCAGGCGGGTCACCAAACTCTGTGAGGATTCAAGACTAAAGAATTCAGTGATACTCTCAGCAATCTTAGGGCCAATTTCCGGTACCGTTTCCAACTCTGCGCGGTCAGCAGCCATAATAGCGTCTAAGGAACCAAAATGGTCGGCCAGGATTTTAGCTGTACGGTCACCGACAAAACGAATACCGAGCCCATGCAGCAAACGCCAGAGCGGTTGTTTTTTACTTTTTTCAATGGCAGCAAGCAGATTATCTACCGATTTTTCTCCTTTTCGCTCCAGCTGCAGCAGCGCAGACTTTTTATCAGATAAAGTATAAATATCTGCCGCATCTTGAATTAAGCCGGCAGTCAACAGCTGTTCAGCTGCCGCCGGTCCGAGTCCGGCGATATCCATCGCCCCCCGGGAAGCAAAGTGAACAATCCGCTCCAGCACCTGGGCCGGGCAGGCGGGATTAGGACAGCGCAGCGCCACTTCACCCGGCAGACGTTTTACCGGACTGCCGCAGGCAGGGCAGACTGCAGGCATATGAAATGGTTTTTCCTCAGCGCTGCGTTTTGCTTTTACAACTTCAACTACTTCCGGAATGATCTCGCCGGCTTTCTGTATAATAACATGATCGCCGATGCGTACGTCTTTTTCCCGTAAAATATCTTCGTTATGCAGGCTGGCCCGCTTCACTGTGGTTCCGGCCAATTTGACAGGAGCCAATTCAGCAATAGGGGTCAGGGTACCGGTGCGGCCAACCTGCACCGTAATACCTAACACTTTAGTTACGGCCTGCTCTGCCGGAAATTTATACGCAATGGCCCAGCGGGGACTTTTCGCAGTAGTGCCGAGCTGCTGCTGTAAGGCCAGACTGTTGATTTTGATCACTAAACCATCAATATCATATGGCAGTTCGTAACGTTTTTCCCGCCAGCTTTCACAGTATTCCACCACTGCCTCAAGCTCCCGCAAAACCTTAAGCTCGGGACTGACGCGCAGTCCTAACTGCTGCAGTGCCATTAGCGCTTCGTAATGTGTTGCCGGTTTTAAATCGGGAGAATAACCAAGACTGTAGGTAACCATGGACAGCTGCCGGGACGCTGTTATTTTGGGATCTAACTGCCGCAGGCTGCCGGCAGCAGCATTGCGTGGATTGGCAAACAGCGGTTGTCCCTGAGCCGCCCGTTCTTCATTAAGGGCCAAAAAAGCGGCGCGGGGCATGTAGACTTCTCCGCGTACTTCCAGGGTCAGCGGCTGACGCAAGCGTAAGGGAATGCTTTTAATGGTACGTAAATTATGGGTGATATCTTCACCGACCTCACCATCTCCCCGGGTAGCCCCTCGGACCAATACGCCATTTTCATACTGCAAAGAAACAGCCAGGCCATCAATTTTTAATTCAACGACAAATTCCAGTTCTGCCTCCGGCGCCAAACTTTTGGCGCGGCGCACAAAATCACGTAAATCACCAAGACTAAGGGCGTTATCCAGAGATAGTAAAGGAAAACGATGCTCTACCTGGACAAACCCGGCACGCGGCTGACCGCCAACACGCTGTGTCGGAGAATCAGGCGTAACCAAATCAGGGTACTTCTGCTCCAATCTCAGCAGCCTATGCATTAAGGCATCAAACTCGGCATCTGAAATTGTCGGTTCATCAAGTACATGATAGCGATAATTATGTTCGTTTATTTCCTGTCTTAACTGTTCTATTTCCGTCAGAGCTTTTTCTCGGCTCATCTGCAGCACCTCACTCTACTTTACGCAAAGGCGCATAACGGGCAATAACTTTTTTTAGTCCCAGACTGGGGAAAAAAATGGTCAGAACAATATCACCGTCACTCAGGGCATCAACGCTTCTTACTTCCCCGCGCCCCCATTTGCTATGTTCAACTTTGTCACCAACCGTCAACTCTCCGGCCTCACCGGGTGCAGCTGCGGCTGTCGGCCGGGTCGTACTCTCGGCTTCCTGCAGCAGTGAGGGAGGTATTTCCCGGAGAAAACGTGAGGGCAGACCGTGCATCATGCTGCCAAAAATGTTGCGGTGGCGGGCATATGTCAGGTAAAGCAGCTGTTGTGCCCTGGTTATGCCTACATAACATAAGCGACGCTCTTCTTCGATCCCATCTGCAGTCTCGAAAGAGCGCATATGAGGAAACAATCCTTCCTCCATTCCGGTCATAAAAACCACGGGGAATTCCAGACCTTTGGCCGCATGCAGCGTCATCAAAACTACACGCGGGGCATCTTCCTGACTTAATGTATCCAAGTCTGTAAGCAAAGCCAGCTGTGTAAGAAAAGCAGTCAAAGTTTGCTCTTCACTGGTGCGCTGAAATTCTTGGGCTACAGTTATAAACTCCCGTAAGTTTTCTTCCCGGCTTTGCGCCTGTTCAGTTCTTTCAGAGCGCAGATCTTCCAGATAACCGCTTTTGGTGATTACCTGTTCTACCAGTTCGTCCAAACTTAAGTATTCCCTCATTTTATGCAAGTTTTCCAACAAGGCAGTAAACTCACTTACCTTTTTGAGAGGAGCAGACGTTAAGCCGGCTTCCTGCGCCGCCGGTAATATTTCGGCAAGGGGGCAGTTCCTTTCAGCGGCCAAAGCCTGCAGGCGCTCAATAGTCCTGCTGCCAATGCCGCGGCGCGGCACATTAATAATCCGCAGCAGGCTGATATCATCAGCAGGATTGTCCAGCACCCGCAGATAAGCGAGAATATCTTTTACCTCTTTACGTTCCCAGAAACGCACCCCACCTATGATCTGATAAGCAATATTCTCACGGATCAAGGCTTCTTCCAGAGCTCGGGACTGGGCATTAGTGCGATACAGAACGGCAAACTGCTCATATTGTGAGGAAAGTCGGCGAATTTCACCGGTAACAAAACGTGCTTCCTGATGTTCATCCTCAGCGGCATGCACTATTACCGGTTCCCCCTCATCTCTCCTTGTCCATAACTTTTTCTCTTTACGGCCTTGGTTGTGTTTTACCACATGATATGCCGCCGCTAAAATATTACCGCTGGAACGATAATTCTCCTCCAGCTTTACTACCGTGGCATCCGGCCAATCCCGTTCAAAACCTAGGATATTGCGAATATCTGCACCACGGAACTGGTATATAGACTGGTCATCGTCACCTACCACACATAAGTTACGGTGTTCCCCTGCCAGCAGCAGTACAATTTCATATTGTGCACGGTTAGTGTCCTGGTACTCATCAACCAAAATATAACGAAATTTTTGCTGATAATGACTTAATACTGCAGGTTGTTCCCGCAGCAGCTTTACCACGTAGAACAGCAAATCGTCAAAATCTAAAGCATTATGCAGGCGTAAGCGCTCCTGATAACTTTTATAAACGCGCGCTACAGTACGGGTATAAAAATTGTCTGCCGTCTCCTCATATTGATCTTCATCAAGCAGTTCATTTTTTGCCCGACTGATGGCCGCCAGCATACCACGCGGCTTAAACTGCGTACTGTCAAGATTAAGGTCTTTCATCACATTGCGCATCAGGGTCATTTGATCCCCATCATCATAAATAACAAAAGATGAACTAAGACCTAGCAGTTCCGCATGGGCACGAAGGATGCGCACGGCGGCAGCATGAAAAGTGGAAATCCACATGCCGGGAATTGTGCCCACTAACTGGGCAACACGCGCGCGCATTTCTTCGGCAGCCTTATTGGTAAAAGTAAGAGCAAGAACCTCCCACGGCTTCGCTAGATTTTGTTCAAGCAAATAGGCGATACGGTGAGTGATGACACGTGTTTTACCGCTTCCAGCCCCGGCCAAAACCAATAACGGGCCTTCTACACATTCTACAGCCCGACGCTGCATTTCATTCAATCCAAAATTTATTTCTGTCATTACAGCCTCCCTCTACTGCAGATGCCTTAGCAACAAAGTTAATCTCTACTATACCGGCTTACTGTATCAGATAACCGCCGAATAAATAAGCGCCCCATGTAGAAAAAGCAGTCTTAACTGCTTTTCTAATTTTGTGTATTGCTTTTTAAGCGCTCCAGCACCAGTTTATAGCCGCCTGCGCCGTAGTTTAAATATCGTTTGATACGGCTGATGGTTGCAGTACTGGCACCTGTTTCCTGCTCTATTTGCTGATAGGTATTACCTTCGTGCAGCATTTTGGCTACCTGGAATCGCTGTGCCAAAGCTTTGATTTCATTGATGGTACAAACATCTTCAAAAAACTGATAACACTCTTCTTCGTTTTCTAACAATAAAATTGCTTCAAAAAGCAAGTCAATGTTTTTATCTTTAAATTTCGGACTGGCCACAATTACACCTCCGGAAGCTTATCATCATGTATTTCGTGATTTGATTAATAATTTCCTTCCCGGTCGGTAAAATCTTTCCGCGCTCTTTCCATCTCTTGTCTGCCCTGGTAAAATATTAAGAAAAGCAGCTTCCTGCTGCAAAATAAGGAGAGGTTAGCATGATTCGCAGGTTAACGGCAGAGGATCATCAGCAGGTGCAGGACTTTTTACAGCAGCTGCCAACATTTGCCTTGTTTCTGACAGCCGATATTGAAAAATATGGTTATGAGAGCAGCGTCTTTACAATCTGGGGAATATTCAGTCACACCCAGGAGTTACTGCATGTTTTCGGCAAATATTATAATACCCTGGTTGTTTATAGTAATACTGATCATTATCCGGCAGCAGAAGTCTGTGCTTTTTTAAGCGACCAAGCTATTAAATATGACACCTTAGTGGGACGCAGTATTTTAGCAGAGCAGTTTTTTGCACACCTTTCCTTTACTGATATCTATCGTAACTATTATTGTGAGTTAAAACCGGAGCATTTTACTCCCCTGATCAATGAACAATTAAATGTTACCAAGGCAGATTTATCCCACACCGAAGCAATTCTCAAGTTATTAACCTCCATCGAGGAGTTTTCCGGTTTGGATTTTCAGGAAGAAGCAATAAAAACTTATATCAGTGACGGCGGGGTCTACCTGCTGAGGGAAAACGATGAAATTGCTTCACTGGCCATGTGTTCGGCCCGCACAGAACGTCTGGCTAATATCGGCGGTGTGTGTACAGCAAAACCATATCGGCAGAGGGGTTATGCTTCCACAGTTGTTTCTACCATTTCACAAACCTACCTTGAGCAGGGATTAATATGTTGTCTGAGTTACAACAACCCGGCTGCCGGAGCAATCTATCACCGGATTGGCTACCAACCTGTCGGACATATGATTGTTGCCAGGAAGTAACGCCATACAGCTCATGACATTAGCAAAAAAAAGACCGTTGCGGTCTTTTTTTTGTCATATTTATTTAATGGCGTCAAGGCGATCCAGGCTGAAATCCTGCCGCTGTCGGCGCTGGCTCATCCGCTGCAGCTCTTTTCCCATCTCCAAAAAAACAGCATTCCAAGGCAGCTCTAACCTTTTGATGATGATGTCTTTAACCGCCAAGATAAATTGATATTTCCAGAAAGTAAAAGCAGGATCGTAAGTTAAGGCAAAAGCACAGAATTTGCCCATATCCTCTACCTTGGTGCCTGCCCGGCAGTCTTCAAAATCCAGACCATAAATTCTTTCAGCAGCAATAAAATTGCGTAAATTGACATCGTTTAAGGCGATACTGTATCCGTAAAAATCGTCCAGTATGCGGTAGCAGTTAACAAACCAGGCGGCTAACTGTTCCAGCACCGTCACAACTTCCTGCGTGATAGTCTGACCCTGCGTTTTTTTCTCCTGCTCTTCGCACCAAGTCAGTAAATTCTGTCCCTTAATATATTCCAGAACTAAATAGTTATCAGCTGCTGCAATCAGCTTCGGTACCGTTAAGCCTGCTGTATACAGGACAGTAAGAATTTCAGCCTCTTTATTACTACTCTGTGGTTGACAGTATTTTTTAACCACCCAGTCCCATGCCTGCCCCTGGGAATTGATAAAAGTATAAAGAGCCACCTCATTTTTTTTACTGGCAAACCTTTCCCGGCAGTGATAGGAGGCAATATCCCATTTTTTGCAGAAATCCCGTGCAAACATCATTGATCGTCCTTTACTGATATCGTCAACTTCCTGATCATCAAACAGCTGCAGACAACTCTTTAGTCTGTCAGGACCAAGGATAGATTGTCACTATTTGACCGCGTTCTATCTTTTGTGCAGTCGGTATTTCAATTAAACAATTGCTTTCAACATAAGTTTTTACCGAAGCACAATATTGATTGGCATGGGGTGTCACATAGATGCAGCCTGCTTGCTGCTCGTACTGGCCCCAGTAAAAACCGCGCAGACCGGAGCGATAGACTATGGGCTGGGTTAAAACGGCCTGCCGCCGCTGCAGGTAGTTTTCCCTACCGGCAAGCCGGGCAATCAGGGGCGCAATTAGAACCAGCATTGCCACCGCAGCTCCGGCCGGGTTACCGGACAAGCCAATTAGCAGCTGCCTGTGTCCGGCAGACACAACTACAGGGGCCCCCGGGCGCATGGCTACTTTATCGAATATCCTGCCGCCGGTGACTTTATCCATGGCTGCCTTCACCACGTCATAAGCACCGGAAGCAGTCCCACCGGTAGATAGCACCAGCGGCAGATCCCGCTCTGCTGCTGCAGCATAAACTGCCGCCACTTCCTCCTCACTGTCTCTCACCAAACCTAAATTTACCGGTATTCCACCCGCCATACGCACTAATTCGGCCAAAACATACAGATTAGAGGCGCGCAGTTTTCCCGGCTGCAGTGGAGACTTGACACTGATCAGCTCGTTGCCTGTAGAAAAAATGCCCACTTTCGGCCGTTTAAAAACAGGCACCGGATCAATACCCAGAGTTGCCAGCACCCCCAAATCTGCCGGCAAAAGCTTTTTCCCGCAGTTTAATAATGCTTCCCCCTGGGCAATATCTTCACCCTTAAAGCTAATACCTTCACCTGGAGCTATGCCTGTCCGTATGACTATTTTTCCCTCAGTCAGTAATACTTTTTCCTCTTTAATCACACAATCTGCACCGACCGGCAGCGGTGCCCCCGTGAAAATTCGCATAGCAGTCCGCGGCTTTAATGCTTCAGCCGTAGTTGACCCTGCCGCCACCGTTCCTATCACCGGCAAAACTATTGGTTGGGCCGCCGCTGCTCCCACCGTATCTTGTGCCATCAGGGCAAAGCCATCCACCAAGGAACGATCAAAGGCCGGTATATTTTCTACCGCCACAATAGTTTCCGCCAAAATCCTGCTACCAGCCTGCCAAAGGGAAACCTGCTCCACATTATTAGTGTTACCCCGTAAACGTTCTATTTCCTGGCGCAGGATTTTTTGCGCCTCTGCAAAAAGAATCACCAGGTTCACTCCTACTTATTTATCAATAAGCCGGTCTACCAGTCTAAGCTGCTTATTTTCCCTTTATTTTAACTACAATTTCTCCGTTGTGCCGATAGCCGTCCAGCTCTTTTGCCACACCGGTAACGGCATTGTAAAGCAGTTTTTGCACAAAGGGTACAATGTCAATTTCCCGTCCGTCAATTGTTAAAATAATGCTGCCGTCGGAAATCACACAATCCTCCCGTTTGGCAGTACCCTTTAAGATGCCGGCAGCTAATTCTGTGCAGCTCATACCGCAGGCAGCACAACATTCAGGAGCAACATCGGGCAGCCGTGTAAAGACTTTTTCTTCAATCAGATCTACCAGCTTCTCCCTTTCCGTAATGGGGTTTATCACCGGCAAACCCCTGTACTCCTGCATACTGTTAGCCAGCCTGCCGGAAATGGCAAAGACTGTGTCGTCCAGGCGTTCATCAACTTCTTCTGTATTATGCGCTGTAACAATTTTTGGTGCACAGGTGTCTGTCACACCTTCCAAAACTACATAATCATGATCGTAAAAATTTAAAATATCGTTGATTGCTAACTGCCGCGGAAACAAAACATCTGTTTCATAGATACCGCGTGCCGTTACCAGCTGTGAACCGGCTTTTTTATGTCTGTCGGTATTAGTACCTTCTGTATCAATAGCAAATTTCTCAAAATGGATTTCCTTAACCGAACCTACACTGTAGCGCCTTTTTCTTAATTCCGCAATAATATTTTCGATTGTCGTAGTTTTCCCCGATTTTGTAATGCCAAACACTGAAAACACTTTCACCCTGCCACACCTCCTAGCTCAAAACCAGTGCTGCCCACAGCAGCAGTTGGAATAACAGCATACTCAAAACTATCACAAAGTAGTCAATACGAGCAAAATGCAGCTCTCTTAAACTTGTTCGCTGAGGGTAGGCTCTAAAGGCCCGCATCTCCATCGCCACAGACAGATCCCTCGCTTTGATTAAAACACTTGTTAACAGAGGCATCAGCAGGTAGGAATAAGTACGCAAACGCTTTAAGATTGGAATTTTTTTCAAGTTGACTCCCCGCAGCTGCAGGGCAGTCAGCGTGTCCGTAGCTTCCTCCTGCAGGAGTGGTAAAAACCTGATGGCGATGGTAACCATAAAAGCCAATTCATAGGGTACCTTCCACTGAATTAAACCCTGTATTATGTCACGTGAATTGGCTGTTGTCATCACCACTGCAGCAGCAATCACAATCAAAAAGCGCAGTACTGTCTGCAGGCCGCGCAGCAGCCCCACATCAGTAAGCAGTTTTATCTGCATCACCTGCAGTAGTACCTGGCCTTCATTAGTAAAAATACTTTGGATCACGATTACTGCCAAAAAAACTTTAATAAATTTCTTAAATTTGCTAAAAAGCTGCCCCAGTTCACCACCGGTTAACTTGACGACAATTAAGGTCAGAAGCAGCACCAACAGTAAAAGATAAATATTTTGGCAAAAGACAGCAAGACTGGAGAGACAAAGAACGATAATCAGTTTTGTTCTGGGATCAAGGGTGGTAAGCTGCCACGTCAACTATTTCACCCCCTGCCACTGTAATGACCTGTTGGGCATGCCTGCGTACAAAACTCTGATCATGACTAATAATGGCCATGCCTATCCCCCGCTGCTGTAAATCTTCAATCACACCGGAAAGGATGTCTATTCTTTCCCTGTCCAGTCCTGTTGTTGGTTCGTCCAGAATGAAAAACTGCGGTTGATTAACCATAATCGCAGCAATAGCCAGACGCTGTTTTTCACCACGGCTTAATTTCAGCGGCGATACTGCCGCCAAATGTGTCAATTGAAACTGTTCTAAGACAGCATCAACTATGGTAGCAATCTCCCCCTGAGGCTTGTCGCGCAGTGAGAGGACAAAGCCTATTTCGTCCCGCACTGTGGCGGCAAAAATTTGTCGCTCCGGCTCCTGAAACAGATAACCAACTTTAGCACCAAGTTCAGCCAGCGGCACAGTTTTGGTGTTTAAACTGTCTACCAGCACCACACCCGACTGCGGCTTCAGAATTCCCGCCATCAGCTTACCCAGTGTCGTTTTGCCTCCGCCATTGGGGCCAACGATAAAAGTTATCAGCTTGGACGGAATTTCTAAGTTTAAATGTTCAAATATAGGTTTACCTCGCTTGTAGTAAAAACTAACATCTTTTAAGCTTATCATGATTTTCCTCACTCACCGCTTAAGACAGGCTGCCGGTGTAAGGAAATAACCGGCCTTCCTTTAAAACTAACACCCGGTCAGCAATCTGCAGGTTGTCCAGATCGTGATCTATCATGACCATAGTTTTACCCTGATCTTTGAGCCGCAGCATGACGGCTTTTAGCTTAGCCCTGCCCTCAGCATCAATTTGCGACATCGCTTCGTCAAAAATCAGTATCTCGGGCTGCAGACATAATACTGCGGCCACAGCAATCAACTGCCTTTGGCCGCCGGACAGCTGCTGGGGATTGGCATGCCTGTAATCCTGCATTCCTACTATTGCCAGCACCTCTTCAATGCGCCGGGCAATTTCTGCGCGCGGAACACAAAGATTCTCCGGACCAAAGGCTAATTCATCCTCCACGTTAAAGGCAAATAATTGATGATCCGGGTTTTGAAAAACCAGGCCTAAAGTAGTGGCAATAGTGGGTAGGCTTAACTCCCTGCTGCTCTGACCGTTGAGCAGCACCTCCCCTTCCATGATCCCCCCGTATACATGGGGAATAATGCCGCTCAAACAGAAGCAAAGTGTACTTTTACCTATACCACTTAAACCAACTATGCCCACTATTTCCCCCTTAGCCACTGACAAGTCTAAATGACGCAGGATTTTGGCTGCGCCCTCTTCATATTGAAATGACAAATCTTTGACTTCAATGGGCAAACTCACTGCAGTTCAATCTCCATCAAATATTTATTCCATCTTTGGCCAAATTGATCTTTCCTGATCACTATTTGGTAAGGACCGGAACCGCCCTCTTCCCTGGCTCCTAAATCCTTACCGTCCCGCTTATAAACAATGTAAACATTATCGTCTTCCAATACTTCCGCCAGAGACAGGGCCACTGTATAGCCGTCCACTGCCTTGGTAATCACTTGAGTTTTACCTGCCGTATCAATCTCCAGTTTTTCCAGCAGTGCTTTTAGTTCTACCCCGGTATAGGAGGTATCGACAGGCGGCTTGCCGCTGCTTTTTAACACGGCAGGAAACTCTGCTTCCGGCAGCTCTTTAATGGTGGCAAAGTCAACTTCTATTTCTTTGCCGTCAGCTTTTACATACAGTAGGGCATTTTCCTGACTGGCCTTTTTTTCTTCCAATCCTTCACGGTTAAGCATGGCTGTCACGGCAACGACAACAGCCAGGACCAGCAAGATGATAACAATTTTTTTCATTAGTTTAGTCCTCCCTCACACACAAGATAGGGAACAAATAAGTCCTCGTAGCGGAATTCGCCGTGGCCGCCGCCCTCAGCCGTCGTATGCATGCCGTGATCAGCAGTAATAATGACCCTGCCGTCCCATGCTTTTACCAGACGCTCCACATAACCGTCAATGAGCTTAATTTCTGCCATGGTTCTTTCATGGAAATCACCATACGTATGACCGGCATCGTCAATACTGTGTGAATGTACCAGCAGCAAATCACAGCCATCCGCTATATACTGCTGCGCCGCCGCAAAAATCTCATCTTCATTACTGCCGTTACCATTGGTGTCCAGATTCAATACAGGTTCAACTTCTGTATTGAGTATTTTAATATGGCCTTCGATTAAAGCTGCTTTTTTCCCCAACTCTTGCGCTTTAGCAAAAATAGAGGGAGTTTTTAGCTCCATCTGCTTTCTGGAAAAAACACCGTTTTCCGCCGGTGTGGTCCCGGTAATCATGGCAGCAAAGCCGGCATTAGTTACAGGCTGATAGACTGATGATGCTTTCACAGCTGCCGGCAGGGATGCCAGAAAAGGAGCATAGCCTTCTGCCACAGCCTTTTTATACTGGTGAAAACCAAAACCATCAAGATAAATTAACAGCACTTTTTCCTCCTGCTGTAAAAAATGCAGAGCATCATGATACAGATTAGTGATGCTGTCTGCAGGTGGATTCATGATCACACCTTTCACATCTTCGATCTCGGCTTTGCGGTCCAGTGTAATGTAGTTAATTTTATTATCCTTTACTTCCAGGAAGCCGGGCTCTGTAGTGTAGAAACACTCTCCCTGCCCTCCCATGACCAAAAATTGTTCGTCTCCATTCAGCTCAACTAAATCAGTCAGGGGATATAAATACCGTCTGGTGTAAACAGAAACACTGTTTTCTTTACCCCCGGACGTGACAGTTGATGTTCCCTCAAAATAGGGCACATGCATACTGTGCAGCTGATAAAGCTGTCCAGGTGTAAAGTGAGCCAGATTAGCATCTTGGGTGATGATATTGATGCCGTAATCTAACGGCGCATCCTCTGCAATAATGACAATTTCCTGGATACGTTTCACATTACTGCTGACAGGATGAAACAGATTGATGACTTCCCAGCCCCTGTCCGAAAATAAGAGATGACAGCCCTCTAAATCTTGACCATCGATAACAGCGCTCAACCCATCATCAGCAATAAATAAAATTTTGTTATTGTTACCAACAGGCACTGCACTTTGTACAATATCTGCAAGGGGAATGCCTTGTAAACATTCCCCTTTATAAGTAAATTCAACCTGAGCAAAGCTGCTGTCATCTTTAATCATCAGCGGCTGGGCAACATCACCGCCAACCTGCAGAATGGGTACAAAGTTAACAAAAACCTGGTTAGTTTTGCCGGCGATAACTTCACGTAAAAGACCGCCGAGTAAGATGCCGATGATAAGCAAAAGTATCATTACAGGATACTTTTTCGGCATACTTATCCCCTCCTGTTTAGTACACTGGTAAGTCCGGTTTTCTCTAACTGCCGCAGCAGCAGATACGCAATAATACCTCCCAGTCCACCGGACAGAGCTGCGCTGGAAAGGCTTAACAGTAACGGGATCCAAGGCAGGCGAAAAAAGACAAGGTTCACCAGCAAGGTGCCGCTCAGATTAGCAGCGATACCACCGGCAAAACAGCAGCCAAGACAGCACCCCCGGTGGCGGGAAAGAATCATGACCAAATCTACAGCCAGACCGGGCAGGATATAGGTGAAAACGTTAAACAAGCCGTGGGTGCCAAAAATGCCGGTAGCAGTAACCATAATCGCCTGCACGATAGCAATTAGTGTGGCGGCGCCGGTTTTTTTAACTAAACCTGCTCCCAGAATAATCCACATCATGTAGAAGCCGCCGGCAATCACACCACCCGGAATAAAAAGCGGACCGGTGATAATGTGGGTCAAGGGAACAATGATCGGTTTTGTGGCAATACCCAGGCAGGCCATTAAGGCCAGCAGTATCATGTCAAAAAGCGTGAATTTTTTTAATAGCCTGCTTAACATCTTTATCACTATTGGACAATGATTTTTGCCAGATTTTTAATGTACATACTGCCGGATTCACCTGCCGGTACCATCTGCACCGGACCGTCAGCTTCATCTAACTTTTCGCCGTCACGCACGAAGCCTAGAATAGTTTCTTCACGGTTAATTATTTCCAAGGTGTATTCTTGAGAGTAGCCGTCGCCGGCTTCAACGATTACACTTTGGTAGTCAGCCGCGCCAACAGCAGCTAAAACTTCTTTCAAGGGTACGCCCTGCCAGTTTTCCGTGATTTCCGTACCGTCCTTTTTCTTTTTCACTGCTTCCACTTCTTTTTGGGTTAATTTTGCTGCATCCAAGTCAGTAAAGGTAATGGGCTCGTCTGCCACACCTTCAATAGTAATGCTCCAGGCAGGTTCAGCCGCCGGGGTATCATCCGGGGTATCATCAGGAGTATCACCTGCAGGTTGTGAACAACCAATTAAAACCGCACCCAGCAGCAACACAACAAGTAATAAAGACAGTTTTTTCATTTTTCTCCCCCTCGTCTCTTATTTTGCTTCAATGGCCAAAAGGCCTTTAACAGAAGTATTTTTAGGCAGGCCATCAAACTTTACTGCCACCTCTCCGCCGTCTCTGACATACACCAGCCCTTGCGCCAAATCTGCTTTATTGATTTCCACTTCATACCCATCAGCTGCAGTTAACAAATATTGTTCACTTTCAACCATTTTAACTTCAGCTAAAATATCTGTCAGCAGAATTCCTTCTTCTCCCGCCTTCTCAGTGACCGTAAAATACTGCAGTCCCTGTTCTACAGAAAGCAGACCAACTTCCGCCTTGGCTAACCAGAGCATTTCCTTAACATGCATCCCTTTGGGCAGATTGGGTGAGAGATAAAGCGGAGCAGCTTCGCCGGTAACTTTAATATAACCTTCCTGCAGAAACACTTCCGCTTTTTCATTCTTATCCAACCCGTCACGAGCTTTCAGATAAACAGTCTCCCCATCCTCCGGGAGCGGCAGCTCACTGCACAGCACTGCCCGATCTGTACTTTCATAATAGGTATAATCCTGCTGCTCCATCCCGGCAGCCACAGTTTCCAGGAACATAAGCTTGCTTAATGGTTTAACCTCGGCAGCATCCAGGATTTCTATCCTTACCAGATTTCGTACCCAGTACATGGAACGTTCTTCAGGCACAATGGCTCTGACCGGCTTGGTTTTTTCCTGTAAGGGCTCGCCGTCGATTTCATAAGCCAAAATGATATCCCGGGCAGCCACCACTTCTTTAGGTACCTCCATCATATAGCCATCGCCGGCGACAAAACGAAGGGCATTCAACTCCTTTTGCTGCAGCCCCAGTTCGGCCAGGACATCAGCAAATAAGGCACCTTTAACACTGTACTCATTCTCATTACCGGCCGAATTAACTGAGACAACATTTTTTTCTACCGGTGTAAATTCTTTTAGTTCAGCCACAGTAATTTTGTGTTCGCCCAACTGTGAACCGGAAATAACTATTGCTTCTTCTTCCTGGGGATTTTCTTCCCCGCCGCCAGGTGCAGGCTGCTTGTTGCCGCAGGCTGCAGTAAACAGTAACAGCAGAATTAAAAACAGTACAAAAAAGTTCTTTTTCACGCTAATTCCCCTCCTGAAATTTTCTCAAAGTAAGAAAAGCCTGGTTCACACCGTCCAGGACTGCCTGGCTGGTAATGGTGGCTCCGGTTACAGCAACTATTTCCTGCGCATTTGCTGCCGCTACTTTTACCAGGCTTAAATCACGACTTGCATCTTTGCCGCTAAAGCGCTGCAAAAACCACTCTTCTGCCGCATAGGCACCGTAAGTGGCACTTTCCTCATGTGACAGGATGGTCAGGCGGGACAGCTTTTCTTTATTCACATCCAGCTGTACACGTAGTTTGATGGGACCGTTATAGCCCTGGGTTTCCACAACCAGCAGCATTTCTACCGGCTGACCTTCTTTATCTGCAGCCAGATAGGCCTCCTGCACATTCTCCTTCTCCAACCATTTTAGCCTGCTGAGAGTCTCGCCCTGCTGCAGGCATTCTGTAATGTAGTCAGGAGTTTTTTGTCTTAAGTTTAGCAACATAGCTGCTGCCAGTAAAAACAGCAGTAGGACCGATAACCGGAATAGTTTTCTCTTAATTAACTACACCTCCTAGCGGGGTGGCTAATAAAAAACCTCTTCCCAACGGAAGAGGTAATAAAAGGCAGCACAAAAACAACTAGTCCTCCTTTCCACTGGGAGGCTGTACAGTTTCCCGTACAACCCTAACGGTTTATGCTCATAGGTTTCCCCTTAGATAACATAAACTCGGAGTCACTATTTTCTTATAGCTTATGCGGCACCCTAAACTGATATCTTTTTTTATGCCTATACAGTTCTATGCCTACAATATAGTTTTAAACCAAATTTGTCAACTATAATTTCCCCTTATGATGTCTGCAGACCGGCACGCACTCGCCTGAAATCCTCTACTAAAAGGGCGGCTTGAACTGTGCCCCGCAAAACGGCTGCCGGGTGATAAGTAGGATAAAGGCGATAGCCGGGACCGTCAAACCATTGGCCGCGCACATCTGCCAAACGTGCTTTAGGATCAAGCAGGTTATGCACTGCCACCAGTCCTAAACAGACTACCACCTGCGGTCGTATTATAGCCAATTGCTGTTTAACAATGGGCAGACAGGCAGCAAGTTCTTTTTTGTACGGATTCCGATTCTTGGGAGGGCGGCATTTACATGAGCCTGTAATATAAACTTCCTCTCGCGTAATACCGGCTTCAGCCAGCAGTGCTGTCAGCAGCTCCCCGGCACGACCTACAAATGGCCTGCCCAGCTCATCTTCTTTAGCTCCCGGCGCCTCACCCAGTAAAAATATTTTAGCCTGCGGATCCCCCTCACCAAAAACAAGCTTGCTGCGGTCTTTGCCCAGCGCACAAGCCTGACAGCTTTCAGTAAGGGCCGACAATTCCTGTAAAGTTTTTGCCGTCTTAATTTTTGCTTCTTCCACTGCTGCTAACCCCTTTATTTTCAGTCTGACTGTTTACTTCGACAAACAGATTTTGTTTTCCTTTGGCAAAAGCAGTCATTAGCTTGATTAACCGTTTGTTAAGTGCAGCTGCCGTTTTTCTCCAGCCAGTAAGAGAAAGGCAGCGCTTGCTGTACAATAACGGCATCACCGTCAGCTGTAGTCTGTCCTGTTAAGATAAGCAGATTTTCATTGAGCCGGGGCAGCAGACGTCTATAAGCAGCAGGATAAATAACGGCCTCAGCAAAACCGCTTTCGTCTGACAAAAAAAGTGTCAGCATTACTCCGCCTTTTTTTAGCCGCCGGCGTGTACGGGAGAGCACAGCTGCAGCCACGGTTACCTCCTGACCGGTCGGCAGAACAGACAGTGTCTCCAGCGGCATAAAATTGCCGGCTGCCAGCTGGTCTCGATAAGGATGCAGAGGGTGCTGCGAGAGACTTAAACCTAATGTTTCCGCCTCCGCCGTTACCACCTCAGCCGCAGTGAAGTCCGGCAGGTCCGGCACCGCCTGTTCCTCTGTCAGCCAGGGCCAAAGCGTTAGCTGACCCGGTTGGCGGCCCGTCCACTGCAGCACGTGATCCAGAACAGCAAGTGCCTGACGGCGATTTAAACCTAACCCGGCAAAGCCACCGGCCTTAATTAAATTGGCCAGCGCACTGCGGCGCAAAGCCGAGCGCCCCACGCGCTGACAGAAATCATGCAGCGAAGTGTATGGTTCGCTGCCCCGGGCCTGGATAATTGCTGCCACTCCCCGCGCGCCTAAATCCCGTACCAAACCCAAGGGGGCACGGATAGCGCTGCCTTCCGGCTTAAACGCCGTCTCACTGTAGTTCACATGGGGAGGCAAAATTTGAATCCCCCGACGGCGTGCTTCATGCACATAAACTTCCAGTCCATAGTAACCAAAACCGGCAGAAAGCAGGGCAGCATAATATTCCACCGGATAATGCCGTTTGAGGTAGGCTGTCCAGTAGGAGACTAAAGCATAGGCCGCCGCATGCGCTTTATTAAAGCCATAGCCGGCAAAACGACACAAAAGATTAAAAACGTCAGCGGCCTCCTGTTTACTAAACCCTTTGCGCACCGCGCCGTTAATAAATTTTTTTCCATGCACCTCCTGTAAAGAAGCAGCCCGCCGTGCCATTTCCCGCCGCAGTTTGTCTGCTTCTCCCGCTGTATAGCCGCCTATTTCACAGGCAATCCGCATCGCCTGTTCCTGATAAAGAACGACACCATATGTTTCAGCCAGTATAGCTGTCAGGGCCGGGTGCAGATAGCTTGTCTGCTCCTGTCCCCGCCGACGTGCCATAAAAGTTTCCACCATGCCGCTTTCCCAGGGGCCGGGACGATAGAGGGATAATAAATGAGTCAGATCTTCCATTCTTTCCGGGGCCAGGAGGCGTAAGACGCGGCGCATGCCGGCACTTTCCAGCTGAAAGCAGCCCAGACTGCCGCCGCGGCGCAGCATGGCAAAGGTTTCCCCATCAGCAGTGGGAATATCTTCCACCGTGGCTGCCCCTCCGTGGCGGGCAGCCGCTGCCGCTAAAGTATCATGGATAATGGTGAGGTTGCGTGACCCCAAAACATCAATTTTAAGAAATCCCATTGCTTCTACATCGTCTTTATCCCACTGTGTCAGCACTTCCCCGGCCGGACCACGGCAGAGCGGCGCCGCTGCCGTCAAATCTGCCACACCCAGAATAACACCACTGGCATGGGTGGAGAGATGACGGCACAAACCTTCCAGCCGCATGGCGTCCTCCAGCATAGTTTGGGCAGTTTCATCACGCAGACGTGCCTGCTGAAATTCAGGGAATTGTCTTAGGGCGGCCTCAATACCGCCCCGACCGGAATAATGGGGCAGCGCTTCAGCCACAGCTGAAACTTTGGCCCCACTGATATCTAAAACTTTGCCCACTTCCCGCACTGCGGCCCGGGCACCCAAAGTACTAAAGGTACATACTTGTGCCACCCTGCCCTCACCATAACGGCTGCGCAGGTAGTCTAACAGCTCAGCCCGGCGGCGCTGACAAACATCAATATCAATATCCGGAAATCCTGCCCGGTCCTCACTCAAAAAACGTTCAAAATATAGTCCGTGTGCCAGGGGATCTACCTGTGTGATACCTAGTAAATAAGCCACTAAACTTCCCCCGGCAGAACCACGCCCCGGACCTACCGGAATCCCAACTCTCCGGGCATAGTTGACTAAATCCTGCACAATTAAAAAGTAGGCTGCTAAACCTTTCGGTAAAATCACCGCCAGCTCCCGTTCTAAACGCCGCCTTGCGTCTGTTCCTGTTAAGCCGGTACGCCGCAGGCCCTCCTGACAGAAACGCAGCAGGGCGCTTTCCGCCGCTTCTCCGGTCGGCAGCTGAAAAGTTGGTAAGTGCCAGCCTTCCCGCTGCAGAATAAAACTGCATTTTTCTGCTAAAATCAGCGTATTTTCACAAGCCTGCGGCAGGTCGGCAAAGCGGCACCACATCTCTGCAGGTGCTGCCAAATGATAGTTTGTACCGGGTAAAAAGGCCTGCCAGGCACCGGCCAGCGGTTTGCCTGTACGGATACAGTTAACCAGGCGATAAATATGCTCCTCCCCGGGTAAAACATAATGCACATTTTGCGATGCCAGCAGGGGAAGATTGTGCCTCTGTGCCAGTGCTGTCAGCTGTCTGTTAAAACGGTATCTTCCCGGCAAACCGTCATCTTCCAGCGCCAAATACAGTTCGGCTGCAAAAATGGGTCTTAATAAACGCAGTGTTTGTTCTACAACCTGTAAATTGCAGACAGCGTTTTCTCCCCCGGTATGTAGAACAAGAGTCAGTCCGGCACAATTCTCTGCCAAATCCTGCAGCTCCAGCCACGTTTTAGCCGGTTGTGCCAGCTGGCAGCTATTGATGAGGCGCAGCAGATTGTACCAGCCTGTTTTTGTGCGCACCAACAGGACTACAGGCAGGCCGGAAGTAAGGTTAAATTCCGCACCCAGAATTGGCTGCAGACCATGTTTGAGTGCCAGCTGCGTAAAACGCACCGCACCATGCGCAGCACTGTAATCAGTTAAAGCCACGGCCGGCATTCCCAGTTCTTTTGCCCGCAGCACCAGTTCTTCCAAACGACAGGCTCCACGCAGAAAACTATACTCACTATGCACCCGCAAATGTACAAATGACATTTTATCACCCCGGTAACCAAACATATGTTCGCTTACTATTATAACCGGAGCTGCCCAACCTGACAACCGCTGTGCTGATTTAAAATCTTTTGCGGTAAAAACAAAGTGAGATAATAAAAAAACAGCCAAAGTCCTGGTTGAAAGAACTTTCAGCTGCTGTTAATAAATAAGATAGTGCCGCTGGGTGACGCCTACTTATTGGCATACCAGAGCATTCTTCCGTTGGCAAAGCTGTAAGCTGCCTGTTTAGTTTTATGGAGGTGGGAAAGGCAGGCGGTGATGGTGCTGAGATAAAGCACATATTGGATAGCGTCAAAACGCCGCCCATGGGCAGTAATGTAACGAGCCAAAATTTCTTCACGGGGCAGGGCTTCGTGATTGATAAAAGATAGGATTTGGCTGAGTGTTTGTTCATAGGCAGCAATGTTTTGCGCAATGATCTGCACAGCACTGCCGACTGCTTGACCATGGGCAGGTACATAATACTTATAATCACTCTGCTGTAACTTCTGCAGTGTCTGTAAAGCCGTGGAAACATCAGCTGTATAAGGCATACTGTATTTTTGCAGAATCGTCTCACCGACATAGGCATCCCCGCAGAAACAAACACCATCCTCTGTTAAGACACCGATCTGACCCGGGCTGTGGCCTGCCAGATCAAGAATTTCCAGATTAATGCCAAAAAGATTACAGTGCCCCGCATCCAGCACCCTTTCAACCGGGGAAGGAGGAGCCATCAAGAAACGCGATTCCAGTTCCTCAATGGGAGCTGCAGAAAAAAGATAAAAGGGCTCCAGTTTTGTATTTTCAATTAATGCTTTTTCCAGCTGTGAAGTGCAGATGATGGCACCGGCCTGACGCAGCGGATGATTGCCGCCGCAATGGTCAGCATGGGAATGGGTATTGATAATTGCTTTAACCTGCAGACCGGCCTGCTGCAGGCAGCGCAGAATTTGCTTGCCGGATTTTTTATCTAAACCTGTATCAATGACCAAACAAACATCTGCATTGATCACGACACCAATATTTACAGGGCCAGGTATGTAATAAGTATTACCGCTAAGCTGCTTTAAGGTCAAAGTCATTTTTTCCCCTCACTTTCCCCGTCAACTGCTGCTCCAATCATCCACCGGCTTACTGCAGCTCCCGCACAGCAGCAGCCTACTTCTCCGGCAAGCAGCAGGCTTAATATTCCACGCCCGGCTGTGCCTTAACGCCTGCCTGATAATGATGCTTAATTTCTTTTACCTCACTGACAAGATCAGCCGCTGCAATAATTTCATCACAGGCATAACGGCCGGTCAGTACAACATTAACATGCCGTGGGCGTTCTTTAAGCATGTTTAAGACATCATCAAGCTGCAGCAAATCGTTATATAGGGCAAAATTAATCTCATCAAAAATCACCAAATCGTATTCTCCGGACAGCAAAGCTTCTTTGCCCTTATTAAAAACATTTTGTGCATCAGCATAATCAGCTTCTTCAAAGTCACCACGTTTGCGGAAGCGGCTGCGTGCTGACTGTAAAACCGTCATATTGGGTAAGAACTTACGAATGGCCTGAATCTCACCATAGGTCGGATCACTTTTACGAAACTGGACCATAAAAATTTTTTCATCATGTCCGCTGGCACGCAGTGCCAAACCCAAGGCTGATGTTGTTTTTCCTTTGCCATTACCGGTGTAGACCATTACAATGCCCTGTCTGTCTTTCATCAATATCACCCCATTGTTAAAATTAGCTTGAGCATATTATTTTAATTATTACCTCTGGCTGCCATCAACTATTATGCTAAACAATCTTCTCCTGAAAAGAAAAAACACTTATCCTACGTTTCAGATAAGTGTAACCAGGGAGCACAAATAAACTACCCTCAAGTCCTTCCCTATCTGCCGTAAGGAATGTACTGTGTAAACCTAAAGTTGTATCCTGACTTAAGCCTCACAGCACAAAAAGACACGCCCTTCGCTTCTTTTAGCGCGTGCTTTTCTGTACCGGCTGCACACAGCGCTGCAGATGGTAAAAGCAGCTGTTTCCAAGCCGGTACAATGCAGCCTTCCCAGTTTCCCAGTGGCATACTTGCATGTGCTCCGCTCTTACAGTTGCGGGACAGTGCGGGATTTTCACCCGTCTTCCAACTTATAATTATTGGTTTACTATTTTATTATAGCTGATAAAACTTATGAAGACAAGCACTTCACTCCTGCAGGATAGTGTCAAGTGACGCTGCCCCGGATGTCGTAGCTGCGGCTTAGCTAAAAAATTTGGGCTGTCCAGATCGGACAGCCCAAATTTTAAGTTAAGTATAATTTTTAGCTAACCAATTCTTTTACTTTAATGGCTGCGCCACCGGCATCGGGAGCATAAGCATCGGCACCGATTTCATCAGCAAACTCCTGAGTAATGGGAGCACCGCCGACGATGATCTTAAAGCCGGTTAAGCCGCTTTCCCGAATAGCAGCAACGGTTTCTTTCATGGAGGGCATAGTGGTAGAAAGCAGAGCAGAGAGTGCCACAATATTGGTATCGGGATTCTCTTTAATTGCTTCCACAAACGTTTCCTTAGAGACGTCTACGCCCAGATCAATCATTTCAAAGCCGGTGCTGCCAATCATAAGGGCAACAAGGTTTTTACCGATATCATGCAGGTCGCCCTTTACTGTACCGATAATACATTTGCCTAAGGATGCAGATTTGTCCCCTGCCAGAACAGGTGAAAGGACATCGACGCCTTTTTGCATCGCTTTACCGGCAATCAACATTTCCGGAACGAAAATTTCGCCCGCCGAGAATTTGTCGCCTACTACGCTCATAGCATCAACCATGGCAGCTAAAATTTCTTTGGCGTCAAATCCTGCATCAAGAGCTTCCTGCACCAGACCGGGAACTACTTTTGTTTTCCCCGCTTCAACGTTAGCCTTAATTTCTGCTAGTTTAGACATTTACCTTCCTCCTCTTTAAATAATTAATTATTTAGTTAAGTTAATAGATTAATGTAACTAACTCATTTAACATCTGCTTACTCATTCTGCCGCTTTCCCTAATACTGTCTTGTACGGCCACTTGCTGCAGCTTATGTATCAAGGAGCTCCCAGTCCCCCGGCTGCAATAGATGCAGTTAAGCCACATCCTTCCACCTAGTAACCCCTTTCACAAGCTTTTGCGCAGCAATGCGGACAGGAAGTTGTTTGTTTAGGCAACATACATAATAATCAGTTAATTTTGATTATACCATATAATGGTTCAGCTTAGCTATACGTTTTGGTACAATTCTTTTTCTAACCTTACAGCCCACAAGGCAAATTATCAGCAGCTTATGTCGGCTGCGGCAGCAGTTAACCTACATTAAAGATTTCTTTGTTTAATCTGGCAATCTCCTTGCTTACGGCATCGTACACACCGGGATATGTACTGCCGGGTCCGCCTACCGTTGTATTGGGGATAAAGTATAAATTGCCGACCTTATCGTACACTTCTCTGATAACTCGTTCAGTTTCTGCTGCCACTTTCTCCTCTGTCCAATCGGCACGGTCAACCTTGCCGTTATCTATACCGCCCATAAAGGAGATTTGTCCGCCATACTTCTCAATCAGTTCCGGAATGTTATTGGTAGACATGCAGCCCTGCCAGATGTCAATACCCATTTCAATCATATAGGGTACAAGATTGGCCGCATAGGAATCACTGTGATGGACAACTATTTCTACACCGTGTTCCTTCCAGGTCCCATAGATCTTTTTATAGGCAGGAACGATAAACTCGGCAAAAGTAGCCGGCGACAGGAAGGAAGAAAGCTGGCTGCCCCAGTCATCATGATGGAACAGTGCATCTGGCTTGAGATGCTCACAAACGGTTTTTGCCAGTCCCACTTCCCAGTCAGTGATGTACTCAATCAATTCATGCATGGCCTCAGGTTCTTCAAGGAAGTTAATTAAGGCATCATCCATGCCCATTAGATAGTGGAGGTGCTCGAAAACACCAGGTGCAACCATGGCCGTAACAAACTGTTCATTACGGTCAATTGCTGCAGCTTGTTCCTTAAAGGGTTCCCAGTCCTCCGGTTTAGTTTCCAGGGATGGAGCTTTAACTACATCTTTCCACTTGGTAATGTCTTTTACAACCTTATGCTCATCATCGTGGATCGGAAACGGACCTGGCACGTGTGCAGGAAAACTTCTGGCAACTCCCCAGTTATCTACTACTACCGGGCCGCCCTGCACAGGCCTGGGGTTACGAGCAGCAATCGGGTTGCTGACCATGGCGAGATATTCGTACTGGTTGACGAATCTGTCTGGCTTGCCTCCTTTAATTGTTTCGAGCAAATTTTGCCTCTTTGTTAACATCATTCTACCTCCCGCTTAGTAATTGACCTTTTATGCAACATACATAATAATCAGTCAATTTTGATTATACCATATAGTCTATCAAGTTTGCTATATGTTTGGTATAATTTCACATTTACAATGCTTTTTTATTTTCTTGGGAAATAGAAATTGTCAGCTGCTTAAGCCGGCTGCGGCAGCAGTTAACCTACATTAAAGATTTCTTTGTTTAATCTGGCAATCTCCCTGCTTACGGCATCGTACACACCGGGATAGGTGCTGCCGGGTCCGCCTACCGTTGTATTGGGAATAAAGTATAAATTGCCGACCTTGTCGTAAACATCCCTGACGACTCGTTCAGTTTCTGCCGCCACTTTTTCTTCTGTCCAATCGGCACGGTCAACCTTGCCGTTATCTATCCCGCCCATAAAGGAGATTTGTCCGCCATACTTTTTAATCAGTTCCGGAATGTTATTGGTAGACATGCAGCCCTGCCAGATGTCAATACCCATTTCAATCATATAGGGGACAAGATTGGCCGCATAGGAATCACTGTGGTGGACAATTAATTCTACACCATTTTCTTTATAGAAAGAGTATATTTTCTTAAAGGCTGGTACAATGAACTCTTTAAACATTTCCGGTGACATAAATGATGAGATTTGACTGCCCCAGTCATCATGATGCAGCAGGCAATCGGGCCGCACGTGTTTGACTAATTCCCTGGCTACCCCTAATTTATATTCCGTAATGTACTCTATTAATTCATGCATTGCTTTCGGTTCTTCATAAAAATTAATTAATGTATCGTCCATACCCATTAGATAGTGCAGCTGTTCAAAGATACCTGGGGCACCAAAAACGGTGACAAACTGCTCATCACGGTCGACAGCTGCAGCTTGCTCTTTAATCGCTGTCCAGTCTTCCTCTTTAGTTTCCAGCGAAGGCGCTTTAACTACTTGCTGCCATTTGGTAATATCTTTTACTACTTTGTGCTCCTCATCATGCACGGGGAAAGGACCGGGCACATGCTCTGGCCATCTAATAGTAACTCCCCAACCATTTACCGCTTCTCCACCAGGCGCAGGCATCGGTCCCGCATTTGCCATCAGCGGATCACCAAAGACCATGGCAAATGCTTCAAACTGATTTACAAATCTGTCTGGTTTTCCTCCGCGAATAGTCTCCAATAAATTTTGCTTTTTTGTTAACATCTTTTACCTCCTTACCTTATCAGATCTGTATGCTGACGATATTAGCGTCATACAGATTATACCACTAATCAGAAAGGGATGCTACAATATTGTGAATAATTTCTTTACTCAGCAGCTTTAAACTATTTCTGTTGCACGCTCAGCCGCCTTTATACTTCATAAAAAAGTGAACCACCCTTGCAACCTGGGTGGTTCAGCTTATTTAACTGACTAATTCTTTAACTTTAACGGCAGCGCCGCCGGCGTCACGAGCATAAGCATCGGCGCCAATTTCATCGGCAAATTCTTGGGTGATGGGTGCGCCACCAACAATAATCTTGAATCCTGTCAAGCCGCTGTCTCTAATGGCTTTAACTGTGTCTCTCATAGAGGGCATGGTGGTGGAAAGCAGAGCGGAAAGGGCAACAACATTAACATCAGGATTGGCTTTAATCGTTTCCACAAATTTTTCTGCCGGCACATCAACGCCCAGGTCAATCATTTCAAAACCGGCACTGCCAATCATGAGGGCAACAAGGTTTTTACCGATATCATGTAAGTCACCGGCTACTGTGCCAATGATGCATTTACCGATAATGGAAGAACTATCCCCTGCCAGAACAGGCTCAAGCACTTCAACACCTTTTTGCATGGCTTTACCGGCAATTAACATTTCCGGAACAAAAATCTCACCGGCTGAAAATTTGTCGCCGACAACGCCCATCGCTTCAACCATGGCTGCCAGGATGTCTTTTGCTCCCAAACCTTCATCTAAAGCTTCCTGTACTAAACCGGGAACTACTTTTGTTTTTCCTGCTTCAACATTGGCTTTAATTTCTTGTAGTTTAGACATTTAAAGTCCTCCTTGGAGTGTGTAATTTTGAGTTGCTTTGGTACTAAACAAATTTAGAGCTAAAACATTTCCTTACTCATTCTGTCAATTTCCTTAGAAACAGCTTCATAAACACCAGGGAAAGTACTCATTGGTAAACCTTGAGAGGTGTTCGGGATGAAGTAAAGCTTGCCGCAAGACCTGCAGGCTCTTTCAACTTCTCTGGCAACTAACTCCGGAGTCCAGTCGGCACGGTCAACTGTGGCGCTGTCGATGTCGCCCATGAAGGAAATTTGTCCACCATATTTTTTGATTAATTCCGGTGTATTATTAGTTGTCGTTACACCCTGCCAGATATCAATGCCCATTTCAATCATATGGGGCACCAGGTTGGCAGCATAAGAATCACTATGATGCACAATCAGCTCCACACCTTGTTCTCTGTAGAAGCCGTATAATTTTTTATAGGCCGGCATCAGAAACTCAGCGAACATATCTGGTGACAGGAAGGAGTTAATATTGCTTCCCCAGTCATCATGGTGGAAGAGACAATCAGGCTTGAGCTGTTCACAAAGAATTTTGGCATAACCTAATTTATACTCTGTGATATATTCAATCAGCTCATGCATTGCTTCCGGTTCTTCATAAAAGTTAATTAAAGTGTCGTCAATACCCATCAGATAGTGCAGCTGTTCAAAAATGCCGGGAGCACCAAAGACCGTCAGAAACTGTTCGTTACGGTCAATTTGAGCAGCCCGTGCTTTAACATCCGCCCACGCTTCTTCCGGAGCCTCCAAGGATGGCGCTTTAACTATTTTTTCCCACTGTGTAATATCCTTTAGTACTTTATGTTTTTCATCATGAACAGGGAAAGGACCGGGTACATGCGCTGGCCAGCTGATAGTCACACCCCAGCCGTTTACTACCGGTTCCCCGCCTGGGGCAGGCATCGGGCCGGCATTGGCAGATACAGGGTCCCCTATGATCAGACCGAAAGCTTCGTATTGATTCACAAATCTATCTGGATTTCCGCCTCTGATTGTTTCCAGCAGGTTTTGCCTTTTTGTTAACATCCCATAAGACCTCCAGTTATATTTCGAAATAAGCTAGCTATATGTTATGACTATTTCTTTTTACCAAAAATACCTCTTCTGTAGGCACCGATGTATTCCATGCAGAATTCATCTTTACCCAGCAGAGCTTCAGTAGCATACAGCATACCCATCATATCTCTGTTGAGAGGATCAAGAATAAAGTGATCCATCCCTGCATTCATGGCCAGTACAGCAAAACCTTGGTTGACTAATCTACGTGCGGGCAGGTTGAAAGAAATGTTACTTACAGCACCTAAAATATGGATTGTCGGATACTGCTTTTTAATTTCTGTCATAACATCGGTAACAACTTTAATGCCGTCTTCCGAAGTCGCCAGCATCTCAATCAGCGGATCAATATGTAAACGGGAGGGATCAATATTATATTCTTTTGCTTTTTCCATGATGGCAGCAAAAACTTCCAAACGCTTTTCCGCAGTCTTGGGAATTCCAGTATCATCGCAGAGCAGGGCAACAACATGCCAGTCTGTATCAGCAATGACGGGGAATAGAACTTCGATCTTGTCCCCTTCCATAGAAACTGAGTTAACTAAACCAGGTTTATTGCAGTACTGCAGAGCATCCGCAATCACACGTGCGCTGGGGCTGTCAACTGCAATTGGTGTATCAGTAACTTCCTGTACCAGGTCAATCATCCATTTGAGAGTTTCTACTTCGATTTCTTCATCAACTGAGGCACAAACATCAATGTAATCTACACCAATTTCATCCTGCACCTTAGCCAGGTGTCTGATATGGTCTGCGTCTTTAGCTGCGATTGCTTTTGCTACGGAAGGAATTGAGCCGTTAATTTTTTCAGCAGTAATAATCATAACACTTACCTCCATCTTTTTTAATGTAGAATAGTTGCGTATGCTTTACAGGAAGTAGTCCGGTCTTTCGCAGTGCTCCTCATTATTTTAACCAAATTTGTACTAAGTACCACAACCTTTACTGAGAAATTGAAAAATAATTGTCCTTTACAAAAAAAAATGTTTACTCATAAAGGCCAGCTACTCTTCACAAAATCTGCCAACTTGATCCTGCAGCACTAAAGTTATTTCCGGCACAAGCAGGACTGTTATTTACCGACATACTTCCCTCACATACTGCCCTATTTCAACAATTTAACTTCAATTTTAGTATAAATGTATATATAAATGTTGTCAACAATATCAAGTATTACGCAATGTTACCAACTTACACAATATTTCGCCAATTGCTGCAAACAAAAAGAAAGACGCCGGCATTTTTCACTGATGCGTCTTTCTTCTTTCTTAACCTTTTGCTTTTTCTGTATGTGCTGTGGCTTTATGCCCTATATCCCGGCGATAATGGGCCCCGGCAAAATGGATGGCCTTAACGGCCCGGTAGGCTTTATCAAGAGCCTCCTGCAGGGTATCCCCCCAGGCCGTAACAGCCAGGACACGCCCACCGTTAGTAAGCAGCTGCTGCCCTTGCTTGGTCGTACCGGCATGAAAGACATAGACATCTGTATGCTGCCGGACAGCGGACAAACCTGTTATCACCTGACCTTTTTCATAGGGCCCTGGATAACCGCCTGAGGCCATCACAACACAAGCTGTATGATTCTGCCGCCACACCGGCTGCTGCGCAGCCAGATTACCGTTGACCACTGCCAACATCACGCTGGCCAGGTCGCTCTGCAGACGCGGCAGCACAACCTGACATTCCGGATCACCAAAGCGTACATTATACTCCAGAACTTTGGGCCCGGCAGCTGTAATCATCAGACCGGCATAAAGAACACCTTTAAAAACAATCCCTTCTTGTTTTAGTCCGGCAATGGTAGGCCGTAAAATTGTCTCCTCCACCTGCGCCAACAGCTCTGCAGTCAGGACCGGTGCCGGTGAATAAGCTCCCATCCCGCCTGTATTGGGTCCCCTGTCCTGATCATATGCTGCTTTATGATCTTGGGAAGAAACCATGGGAATCACGGTATCACCGTCAGTAAAGGCTAAAACTGTGACTTCTTCTCCGGTCAGATATTCTTCAATCAGCACACGTTTGCCGGCTGCGCCGAATTCCTCTTCCACCAGCATTTTTTTCACAGCAGTTTCTGCTTCCTCTAAGGTTGCCGCCACCACCACCCCTTTGCCGGCAGCCAAACCATCTGCTTTAACTACTATGGGCGCTCCCTTTTCCCGCACATAAGCAAGGGCCGGTTCGACGTCGGTAAAAGTTCTGCTTTCTGCTGTTGGTATCCCATATTTCTGCATCAGCCGCTTGGCAAAAACTTTACTGCCTTCCAGCTGGGCGGCTGCACGACTGGGGCCGAAAATCTTAAGTCCGACCGCTGTAAATGCGTCAACTATGCCTGCTGTTAAAGGCAGTTCGGGCCCGACAACTGTCAGTTCGATGTTCTCTTTCCGTGCAAAATCAACCAAGCCCTGTATATCATCCACGGCAATGGGAACACAGACCGCCAGCTCTGCAATCCCGGCATTGCCGGGTGCACAGTAGATCTTTTGAACAAGCGGGCTTTGCCGTAATTTCCACACCAGTGCATGCTCGCGGCCGCCACCGCCGACAACTAAAACACGCATTGTTTTCCTCCTTCGTTAATGCTTAAAGTATCTGACGCCTGTGAACATCATCACCAGTCCATGTTTATTACAGGCAGCAATGGAGTCCTGATCCTTAAGTGAACCGCCGGGCTGTACGATTGCTTTTACACCGGCCTGCGCTGCTGCCTCTACTGTGTCAGCAAAGGGGAAGAAAGCGTCAGACGCCAGCACACTGCCGGCAGCTTTGGCTCCGGCCTGCTCAATGGCAATGCGGGCAGCACCGACACGATTCATTTGTCCGGCACCTACACCTATTGTTTGCCCGTTTTTGACCAGAACAATGGCGTTTGACTTAACATGTTTCACCACTTTCATACCAAAAACCATATCTGCCAGCTGTTGTGCCGTAGGTGCAGCTTCAGTCACAGTTTGCCATGCGGCAGGAGTAATCATTTCCTGGTCTAATGTTTGTACCAGTAAGCCCCCTGAAACTTTTTTTACATCAATCCCGGCTCGTGTTTCAGGCAGCGGCGAACGCAAAAGACGGAGATCCTTTTTACCGGCTAAAATTGCCAGCGCCTCCTCCGCATAGTCCGGCGCAATAATGACCTCTAAAAATATTTCCTGCATTTTTTTTGCTGTCCGGGCATCTACTGTGCGGTTCAAAGCCACAATGCCGCCGAAAATGGAAACGGGATCTGCCTCATAGGCACGCTCATATGCTGTGTAGATGTCCTGCCCCACGGCAATACCACAGGGGTTGGCATGCTTAACTGCAACGGCCGCCGGTTCTTCAAATTCCTGCACCATCTCCCAGGCTGCATTTAAATCATTGAGATTGTTAAAGGATAATTCCTTACCTTGAAGTTGTTCTGCATAGGCTATGGTCCCGGCTGCTGCCTGCGGCTCACGGTAAAAAGCGGCCTGTTGACGCGGATTTTCGCCATAGCGCAAATCCTGAACCTTCGTAAACGGCAGTACCAGCGTCGGCGCAAAGCGCGGTGCTTCGGCTGACTGCTGATAAAGCCAGCCGGAGATAAGGGCATCATATTCAGCCGTATGGCAAAAGGCTTCCACTGCCAGCTGATACCGCATAGCTTCACTCACAGCACCTTTGGTCTGCAGTTCGGTTAAAATGTCTGCATAGCGGGCAGAATTCACAACCACGGTAACATGTTTGTAGTTCTTAGCGGCAGAACGCACCATGGTGGGACCGCCAATATCGATATTTTCAATGGCCTGCTCCAGGGTGACATCGGCTTTGGCAATGGTAGCAGCAAAAGGATACAAATTTACGGCGACTAAATCGATGGCGCTGATCCGATGCTCTGCCAACTGCTGTCTGTGGCTGGCTAAATCACGCCGTGCCAAAATGCCGCCATGGATGTGCGGATGCAGTGTTTTAACCCGTCCGTCCAGGATCTCCGGAAATCCTGTAATTTCTGTCACACTCTGCACAGGGACACCGGCTGCTGCCAGTGTTTTTTGTGTACCGCCGGTGGAAACAATAGTGTAGCCGTGTGCGGCCAAACCACGGGCAAAATCAACGATGCCTGTCTTGTCAGAGACACTAAGTAAAGCCAGTTTAGTTGTCATCAATCAGACACCTTCTTCCTTCAATCTTTAATCTGCCTTCCAGCCATAGTTTAATGGCCTGCGGATAAAGTTTATGTTCCAGCACTTGAATCCGCTGATGCAAAGTTTCTCTTGTGTCATGATCGTTAACGGGAATGGCTTCCTGCAATATAATGGGTCCCGTATCCATACCCTCATCGACAAAATGAACAGTGCAGCCTGTGACTTTAACACCGTAGGCCAGGGCATCAGCCACACCCTGGGTGCCCGGGAAAGCCGGCAGTAAGCTGGGATGAATATTCAAAATGCGCTGGGGAAAAGCGGCGACAAAGTCAGGTGTGATTAAACGCATATACCCGGCTAGAATCACCAGATCGATCTGCTGCGCCTGTAAAGCTGCAATAATCGCCCCATCGAACTCCTCCCGGCCGGCATAGTTTTTTCTGTTAAAGAACATGGTGGGGATATTATGGTTCCGGGCACGTTCCAGAGCAAAGGCATCTTCTCGATCACTAATAACTAAGGTCACCTGCGCTCCGGTAATGGTACCGTCATCTACCGCATCAATAATGGCCTGCAGGTTGGTGCCGCTTCCTGAAGCCAAGACTGCGATTCTCTTCATCCTTCTCCTCCCCTCCGACTTTTAAGCAAACTGTACACCGGTACCGCTGATAACTTCACCGATCAGCAGCGGTTTCTCTCCGGCTTCCTGCAGTAAACTTAAGGCCAGCTCCCTTTCCTGCTGCGGGACGATGAAGACATAACCGATGCCCATATTAAAGGTACGAAACATTTCCTGCTCCGCTATCTGTCCCAACTCCTGCATCAGCTTAAAGACTGCAGGCACCTGCCAGGAATTTTTATTAATAGCTACCCCTAAACCGGCAGGTAAAGCACGCGGTATATTTTCCAATAAACCGCCGCCGGTGATATGAGCCATGCCGCAGACATTAACCTTTGTTAACAGTTTCAAAACGGTGCTGACATAAATTCTGGTTGGCGTCAGCATTTCCTCACCGATAGTTTTACCTAACTCCGACCTGTACAGGGATAATGACCAGCCTGTTTGCTCCAGCAGCACTTTGCGAGCCAGGGAATAGCCGTTGCTGTGCAGCCCGCTGGAGGGCAGACCAATTACGGCATCGCCCACCTGTGTACCGCTGCCGTTAACAATACGGGAACGTTCTGCTATGCCTACAGCAAAACCGGCCAGATCATATTCATCTTCAGCATAAAAGCCAGGCATTTCCGCTGTCTCGCCGCCAATTAAAGCGCAGCCGGCCATACGGCAGCCGGCGGCTATGCCGCTGACAATGGCTGCTACTTTTTCCGGCTGCAGTTTTCCCACAGCCAAATAATCCAGGAAAAATAACGGCTCCGCACCCTGCACCACAATGTCATTCACACACATGGCTACAGCATCCTGACCAATGGTATCATGCTTATCTAACAAAAAAGCTATTCTCAGTTTAGTGCCCACGCCGTCCGTACCGGCTACCAGCACCGGCTCCCGATACTGCTGCTTAAGAGCAAACAAACCGCCAAAACCGCCAATATCCGCCAGGACTTCGGGGCGGTAGGTAGAGCGGACATGGTCACGCAGCAGTCTTACTGCCTCATTGCCGGCATCAATATCCACACCGGCGTCTCTATAGGTGTTGGCCACAATCACTGCACCTCCCGTCAGCAAGTTCTGTGAGCTTTAACTTCCTGCCCTGGGGGCAGCTTTCCATTTTTACAGGGTACTGCCTGTCAAAACAGGCTGTGCAAAAACTATCCGGCGGCAGGTTTGTACAGGCCAGCATACCCTCTGCACTTAGATAGCCAAGGTAATCAGCACCAATGGTTTTTCTTATTTCCTCTACCGACATGCGGGCGGCAATTAGCTCACCCTTGGAGGAAGTATCAATGCCATAAAAACAGGGCGCAACCACCGGCGGTGAACTAATCAGGACGTATACTTCTTTAGCCCCGGCCCGGCGCAGCAGTTCCACAATATGCATCGAGGTAGTGCCGCGGACAATGGAATCGTCCACCATCACCACACGTTTCCCTTTAACAATCTGCCAGACGGCATTTAACTTCAGACGCACCCCTAAAGCGCGAATTTCCTGCGTAGGCTTGATAAAAGTGCGGCCAATGTATCGGTTTTTTATAAAGCCCATTTCATAGGGCAGGCCTAGTTCTTCTGCCACCCCCGAAGCTGCCGAAAGTGACGAATCGGGAACTCCGGTCACAATGTCTGCCTCTACCGGATGTTCCTGTGCCAGACGCCGGCCTAAACGTTTCCTGACTAAATGAACGTTGCGGCCATGAATATTGCTGTCCGGCCGGGCAAAATAAATGAATTCAAAGATGCAGAGTGCCGGCCGTGCCGGTGGGGCAAACTGTTCCGTATGTACACCGTTCTTGTCGATAACTACTAATTCGCCCGGTGCCAAATCACGCACAAATTCGGCACCAATTGTATCAAAGGCACATGTCTCTGAAGCAATAACATAACCCCGCCGGGTCCTGCCCAGGGAAAGGGGGCGAAAACCATGCGGGTCACGGGCAGCAATGAGCTGCTGCGGTGTCATCAGCAAATAGGTATACGCACCCTGTAGAGACAGCAGCGATTTTTTTACTGCAGTAACAATATCTGTTTCCCCTGAACGGGCGATTAAGTGAGCCATCACTTCACTGTCGCTGGTAGTTTGGAAAATGGAGCCTTCATCTTCTAACTGACAACGCAGCTGCTGCCCGTTAACCAGCTGACCGTTATGCACGATGGCCAGATAGCCGTGGCGGTAACGCATCAGCAGCGGTTGGGCATTGGCAGGCAGACCGTCAGTATTAGCTGCGTAGAGCACATGTCCTAAAGCAATCTGACCCTGCAGCTGCTCCAGCTTACCGGTATCCTGAAAAACATCTGAAACTAAACCGACACCCTTTTCACCTTTGATAGTATTACCGTCAGCCACCGCAATTCCTGCGCTTTCCTGACCTCGGTGCTGCAGGGCGAACAGTCCAAAATAGGCCAGCTGCGCCACATCACTGCCCGGCGCATAAACACCTATCACCCCACATTCCTCATGCAGTTTATCTGCCTCCATTCCTGCAAATACCATGACTGAGCCTCCTGCCACATCCTATTTTAGTATTTCTGGCTGCTACTCTTTTGCTGCTAAATAAGCTCTCCAACCTAAAGCAGACAGCCGCTCTGCCCTTTCTTCCACCTGCTGCCGCAAGTTATCTTTGTAGCTTATCATCTGCTTTCGGAGCGCTTCGTCTGCCGTAGCCAATATTTGGACAGCCAGTAAACCGGCGTTTTTCGCCCCGTTAATGGCCACGGCAGCTACCGGGACACCAGAGGGCATCTGCACCATGGAGTATAACGAGTCGGCACCGGCTAAGGCCTTGGATAAAATCGGCACACCAATGACCGGCAGTTCGGTATAAGCAGCAGCTACACCGGCCAAATGCGCGGCACCGCCGGCACCGGCGATAATGACACGCAGACCGCGCGCAGCGGCTGTGCGGGCGTACTGTTCTACTTTTTCTGGCGTCCTGTGCGCAGACATTACTGCCAGTTCATACGACACATTAAATTCTTCCATCACCTCCGCCGCAGCACTCATCACAGGTAGATCAGAATCACTGCCCATGATGATACCTACCAAAGGTGCTTCCTGCATGGACATTTGACCTCCTTTAACATGATTTCTTCAGTTAGTCTGTCTCAATTTACTGCTGCTCAGCCGCTGTTTTGGCAAAAGGTTGGGAAAGATAAAGGGGCCGTAGTAATACGACCCCTGCCTGCTGCCTTACAGTAAAAAGTGTGCCAGTGAAACTGCACAGAGAACATAGCTGAACCAATGTACTTCTTTAGCCCGACCGGCAGCTACTTTCATCAACGGATAAGCAATGAAACCGGCAGAAATACCACTGGCAATAGAGTAGGAAAAGGGCATCACGGCAATAGTTAAAAATGCAGGAAATGCTTCTGTAAAATCATCAAAATCAATTTCCGTAACCGCACCCATCATTAAGACCCCGACAATTACCAGCGCCGGCGCAGTGGCTGCACCAGGCACAATTAGTGCCAGTGGGGTAAAGAAAAGGGCTAACAGGAAGAGCACCCCGGTGGTTACGGCAGTAAGACCTGTTTTGCCGCCTTCGGAAATACCGGCAGAAGATTCCACGTAAGTGGTAACAGTGCTGGTACCTAAGACTGCTCCAAGCATAGTACCAATGGCATCTACAATCATGGCGCCTCTCATTTGCGGCAGGCGACCATCCTTATCCAGAAAACCGGCACGGGCACTGGTACCCATCAGTGTACCTAAAGTATCAAACATATCGACAAAAACCAGCGAGAAAATAACCATAAAGCCAAGCTTGAGGGCTCCTACAAAATCCAGCTTAAACATAATCGGCGCCAAGCTGGCGGGAGCGCCAACTAAATCACCTATTGATTGCGGCACTTGGGTAACACCGTTAAACATGCCGATGACAGTGGAAATCAGGATACCAATGAGAATTGCACCTTTCACTCTTAAAGCCATTAATAGAGCAGTAATAATTAAACCAAGTAAAGCTACCGTGGGAGCCGCTTCTTTAATGTTGCCTAAAGCAACAACTGTGGCCGGATCAGCAACAACGATGCCGGCGTTGATTAAGCCGATGAGGGCAATAAAAAGACCGATACCTGCAGCAACGGCACGCTTCATGCTGGTGGGAATTGCCTTATCAATTTGATCAATTACACCAAGAAGACCACAGAGAAAAAATACAATACCGGAAATTAGTACTGCCCCCAAGGCTGCTTCCCAGCCGTATTGTGGAGCAACAGTAAAGGCAAAAAAAGCATTTAAACCCATGCCGGAAGCTAAAGCAAAGGGCAAATTAGTAACAAGACCCATTAAAATAGTTGTCACTCCGGCAGCGACAATGGTGGCTGTAACCAGGGCAGGCTTATCCATACCGGTGGTACTCAGCAAATCTGGGTTAACGAAAATAATATAAGCCATGGTCATGAAGGTAGTAATGCCGGCTATAATTTCAGTTCTCACAGTGGTGTTATGTTCTTTCAGCTTAAAAAATTTTTCCATTATAGTAACCTCCTTTATTTGCTATCAGCAAAGCTATTGGGTATTTCTGAAAGGGCCCTGCATTTCTCACCCCCAAATCAGCTAGATACTTTCACTACGGCATCGGCAGATCAACTTTTCCGGAAAAGTACATTTCCTAAGTAGGAAAAACTGTCTGTAAAAAGTGCCAATTTCCTGACCTAAATAAAAAGTCCAGACCAGGCAGGTTCTTGGAGAGAAACCTACCCGTCTGGGCTTTTATCCCTTCGGTGTAGCACAAAGTGCCTGCGCCACTTGGACCTGCTCGCATTGGCGACGGAACCCTAGGCGCACTTTCCTCCGTAGTCAGATAATTTACGGTTATCTGGTAGAAACTTTCAGGCCATATTCCTGAATTTATACGAAGATATTTAATTCATTTTTAGCTTATCAAATTCAACATAGCCTGTCAATACATATCCTCTAATTCCCATTCGGACGCAAAACCAAGAAGACTTTAATTCTAAGAAAACAGCGCCCATGCCTTATGAAAATCATGCTTAAATCGTTTCTTTGTCAATGGCAATCCTCCAATGTATCTTTTGTAATATCAAGATTACCATTTTTCAATGTAGCCGTAAATGTCGGGGGTTTATTAAACAAAGTTGAGTTTTCAGGTAGTTTGAGTATATAGTTGAGCCATGCCATAAATTCGGGGAGAACTATATCAGAAACAACCTTTTTCGCATTTTTAATTTCGCGCCTCAAAACCGTTCCCGATTGAATGTAAATTCTGTAATAGGGTATATGGTCGTTAGGAAACGAATAATATGCGTATAATAATTGACCAGGTACTTTTGAATAATAATAAATCAAGTCTGTATGAATGGTAATATTATTCTCTGCTAATAGAGTGTTCAGTTGATCTGAACTCAAAACATACCCACAGTTTTTCGGAATTTTATCTTTAGAAATTGAGTTTATCACAGTGTACCTCCTGGGCAGCCCGAAACCAACGACACGCTTAGCTTTAATTATTCCCACTCAACCAAGACTAAACAATTCTGTTTATGTATTTTTGCTTCTCGTTAGTCTTGATTTTTTTGATACACGATGTATCTGTATTATCCTGTGTTAAACCGCCCTTGTTATCATTTTGTTATCGACGTTGATAACAAGAATAATTTTACTGTGGATAATGTGTAATAGGAACCGAATACAGTATAAGCTATTTTGCTTAGAATTTCAAGAGGTTTCGAAAAACAAGAAAAAAGGCACCGCCGAAGCGATGCCTTCGCTATTAAGAAAACAATTTGTGTCCAACGATCACTGCATCTTTAGGTTCAAAATAATCACTCATCAGACTACTAAGTCCGCTTGCTTTCCAAGTTTGGTCAAATGTAATATCTTTTGAATTACTCAAAACAATATAGGTTGTGCTTTTAGCGGCATTGTTCAATCTTCCTGTGATTTCCAAGCGGTATTTGTATGTGTACCCTTCGCAAGACCAAGTTCCGTCTGCCACCTTGTAGTGCAACTTTTGATACACAAATTCTTCATTATCATATTTTGCTTGAATATCGTCTACCGGCGTTACCTCATACAATTCCAAATGGTTAGGATAATGTATTGCAGTTTGGTCTTGTGAATGTGTTTCATTAAGTAATTCAATCCCATTATTCAAGTCAGCATCAAACTCAGTACAGTTTTTAATGAGCTCATCAGATACGGCAACGGTTACAAACCATCCAGCCATAGCAGTATCTACTTCTTCGGCTTTTGTTGTTTCTGCAATATGCACACAAAACGATTTTTCATCATAACCAATGCTATGCACCTTAAAGCGATGGGTGCTATTGTTTGCACTTACATAAGCTAAGATCAAACTATTATCTTCAAAAAATGCACTATCATATTTAGCTGTTGCATTATTAAATGAAGGGACTTCGTCCCAACTGCCATCCATTGTAAATATACCACCAAATGTTTGCTTGAATTGTTCCAAATCATTCAAGGTATCAAATCTGTAGATAGGCAGGTGTTTAATGCTGCTGATAGCCATTTTGTCTTTGTTAAGTGATCCAAAATAAATTTCGCTTGCTTCTGCCCAATTTGCATAAGATACTGTTGATTCAAAAGTTTGAACATTGCTTGAATCAGTACTGCCGACATTGGAAATTGAACTCTGTTCTACAAGTTTGATATCTACATCGGTGGAAACCATTTGTAAACCATCCGGCACCTTCAAATAAATCTCAAACTCAGCCTTTGCAGTATCTCGGGAAACACACTCAAATACTATGGTACACTTGTGTACTTGAGTTTCATTATTATAAATCTCTAAGGTTACTTCGGATTGTTGTGGAATCTTTTCAATTACCGCTTCCTTTGGTGTCCAATATACGGTATTCTCGTTTTCAAAACGCATTTTAGTACCATATGGTTGCCCAGCGACATCAAGATTACAGAATTCTCCTCCTGTGCAGGTGGCTTCGATATGAGTGTAATCAAAATCGAATGAGAAGCCCCTGAAAGAATGTCCCGTAAAACTAAGCATTGGCTGATAAGTCCAAGTGAGTTTTTCGTCGCCGGCAAAGTTGGCAATATCCTCGTAGATCTGTTTTGCCTTTTGTGGATTGATAACTCTGTAACTCAGTGTGGGCTTTACACCATCATTCACCCAAACTGATGAGAAATCAGAATTAAAGTGAATATATAAACCTTTCAAATATGAGTAAATAGTAGGTTCAGTATCTTGCTTTGTTTGCAATACAAGTGTATGACTCGCATCTCTATCTTCACTTCGGTTCAGCGATACTTCTTTACGAGAGATTTTAATATTTGAAAGTTCTTCTAACAAATCTACGTTAATTGTGCTTATTGAATGATAAGTTTCTCCATCTGACACCCAAACCGCAACAGTTTCTTCTGAAATTGAGTTCAACGTTCTATTTTCGATATTCTTAAGTTTATCGGAAGTCGGATTTGTCAAGAAACATACAGCAACGGCAACACTTGTAATAATAGCGACCACAATAATCCAAAACGCAGGTTTCTTATAATTTAGAACTGACCTCACTCTGTCTTTTACACCTACTTCACCGAAAGCAAGAGGACAAGCCGCAATCATACGGCGATTTACGCTACAGGTAAGTAATGCTTGAGAATAGTCCGCTTTCTGCTCGGTGTTCAATTCTTTTATAACCTTTTCATCACAAGCAAGTTCAATATCACGACAAAGCAATATATAACCAAGCCACATCAGAGGATTAAACCAATGAAGCGTGAGAATAAGAAAACCAAACGGTTTCCACCAATGGTCTTTACGGCGGATATGTGCTTGCTCGTGTGCAATAACGTGGGACATATCCTGCTCATTCATACCAAAAGGCAGATATATCTTCGGCTTTATAAGTCCAAGGACAAAAGGCGAAATAACGCTTTCGCTCTGAAAGATATTATCACGGAGCAATACCGCAGTGCCGATTTTTCTCTTTACTTTGAAATAGCTGATTGCGGTATATACGAGCATTACGGCGATACCGACAACCCATACGACCGACAACACCGGAATTAATATTTGCAACGGATTTGCACTCGTTACAGGATCAGGAGCAAAAGACTCACTGATAACAGGATTTATCGTATTATTAAGAATTGGAATGCCGGAATTGATTTCAGGAGTGGCATCCATCATTATTTCCGGGCTGATAGTTTCTGCGCTGGGTATCAAACTCATTACACTTTCAATCGTGAAAGGGCAAATCAGTCTGACAGCAACAATACCCCAAAGAAGCACAGTAATCCATTTTGGTGCTTTCTTGAGAAGCAAACGCAAAAGCAACACAGCAAGAACTATCCAGCTTGCCGATATGCTCATATTGACAATAGTTAAGAAGAACTCACTCATTTTGATTCTCCTTTCCTATAACGATCTATCATCTGCTGAACCGCATCAATCTCGGCATCGGAGATTTTTTGATGTTTCGTGAAAGCAGCAATAAACGCCGGCAAGGAACCCTCAAAGGTCTTTTCTACCATTTCATTTATCGCGGCTGCCTGTACTTGGTCTTTACTTACAAGTGAAGTGACAATCTTATTGTTGTTTTCCAAAATACCACGTTCGGAGAGCCGTTTGATAACCGTATAGGTGGTCGTAGGCTTCCATCCGAGTTGATCTTGGCACAGAGTTACTAATTCTGTAGTTCTTACGGGTTCGTTCTCCCACAAAATCAGGCAAAAACGATATTCACTTTCAAACACTTTCGGTGTATTCATAGTAAACGCTCCTTTTTCTAATCTGTTAGAGGTCACTATTATTCTAACGCATTAGAGAATATTTGTCAATATATTTGGCTCTTCGGTAGAATGTGTGGGTAATAAAAAGTGAATAAGGCCCTGTGCAACAGGAATTCTGCTATGATTCTTAATGTCACAAAAGAAATCAGGAAA
>FZPS01000177.1_pt28 | contig 97109 bp, 84 predicted proteins | sample 1817821 | NCBI WGS metagenome assembly FZPS01 (sample SAMEA104158645, study PRJEB21678) | metagenome | place: Germany | collected 2015-04-21
CTCTCAAACCCCATCAAGTCCCAGACAACTTCACTCCGCTTAACCTTAACCACAGCATGCTTGTCTTCGTAGGGACGTCGCTCCTCTATTTCTAAGATATTGCTCTCTTCAATATAATACTTCTCGAAGTGTTCAAGCCACCTGTTAGCTATTTGGAAATCGAACACCTTCTCACCTGACCCGTCTTCGGACTTAACGTAAACCTCATATTCATAGAAATCAAAGACGAAACGCGCGTCCTCTTGTCCTATCCTCTCGGCGAAACTCCTAAAGAAGGCGTCCAGCTCATACCTCGGGAAAGTCCAGTAAAAGGTGACGGTTACAGTGCACCCAGCCGCAATCACGCCGATCATACCGAGCAGCAGCACAAATGCGACGATCCTAATGTTTACTGATCTTCGCACACACATCCACTCCCCACTGCGTACTCAGCGCAGGCTCTCGATCTCACCCTAATACTATGTAAGCGCCTAAAATATCCTTCCCTTAGAGTTTACACTACGCGACCTGAGATCTCAACACCAAATGTCAAACACACTGTCAAACACCAAGTTACAATCTATTTCTGTGGCAATGCTGCTCCATAACCAGACTTCATGAGCTCCACTCAAGGCAGTAAGGTCAACTCGCACAGACCTGGCCACAGTGTCTGGACCAAGACTCTGAGATGAGACGCGCCCCGCACGTATCACGTATAAACATCGTGTGCCTCAATATGGTGTTCTAGGAGTAATAGAGGATTCAGGCTGCATATTGACGAAGTTTTTAGATTACGCCAAACGCGCCCAATGCAGTGGCCCACGAGAATGTGGGGTTGCTCATTGGTGGCCGTTGTCGCTCGATTGAGTATGGAGGAGGAGGGATAGGCGTAGTGAGTAGCGAGAGAGCGAACAAGGCGCGGTCTACAAGAGATCTTGACTTCGCCACCTCGCGTCCAATCCGCTGGCCGATCAAGTGCACCATAGGAAAGGGGCTCCAGGATGCTGTTGTATGTGAGACAGAGATCGGTTACGTCAACGGAGCGCTTGGCAAGCTCAGCTATAGAGGATATGACATATTCGACCTGTGCGAACACTCTTCGTTCGAAGAGACATCCTATCTGATCGTCAACGGCAAGCTTCCGGCCAAGGACGAACTGGAACAGTACAGCAAGACACTGGCTGCCCTTAGGCAATTGCCCAAGACGCTTAGGGCACTAGGGGCATTTCCAATCGAGCAAATGGCACCTATGGCTGCATTGAGGGTTGGCGTGACAACTTTGAGGCAGATGGCAATTGATATTGACGGTCAATCACCTGATCAGTCGTTTTTGACCGACACGGATGCTGACATACAACCAGACGTTGCTTCAGCAGGCGACGAGGAACACGAACTTGACGAGGAGTTGCTGACAAGCGCCATCTTGGGCCGTCACGATGCCTACAGGCTAATAGCCGGGATCAGCACAATCGTAGCTGCGATCGCTCGACTAAGGCAAGGCAAACTGCCTATTGAGCCGGATCCGGATCTCAATCATGCCGAAAACCTGCTGTACATGATCACAGGCGAAATACCTGACGAGCAATCTGCAAGGATCATGGACATAGCTCTGATCCTGCATGCCGATCATGGCATGAACGCTTCGACGTTTGCATCGATGGTTGTCGCATCGACACTGTCGGACCTATATTCATCCGTAGAATCCGGAATAGCAGCTCTCAGCGGGCCGCTGCATGGAGGAGCCAACGAACAAGCTCTTTACATGCTGGAGTCTATCGGACACCCAGACCAGGTTGAGGAATGGTTCAAGGATGCTCGAGCCCGCGGGATCAAGATCATGGGGTTTGGCCATCGAGTTTACAAGTCCTATGATCCTAGGGCAAAGATACTGAAGCCCCTTGCGAAGGCGATTACCCAAAGAGACCCGGAGCTATCACAGCTTTACGAAACAGCGGAGGCTCTTGAGGAGGTAGTCGTCGCAGAGCTCGGAGCCGAAAAAAACGTCTTTCCAAACGTCGACTTGTACTCCGGTCTCATCTACAAGGCGCTCGGTATTGAGCCTGCGATGTTCACCCCGCTATTCGCCGCAAGCCGTGTTGTAGGCTGGGTGGCGCGTTGCCTCGAATACGTACAGGACAACAGAATATTCCGTCCAAGGGCTGTCTACATAGGCGATGTCGATCAGCCATATATCCCGATCGACAAGCGTTCTCAAAGAGAGGCTTGACTGCACGAAACCGTGCAGAGGCATGCGCACTGCCGTGAGTGCGCTGCCTCCGGATAAACGACACGCCCCGCGAAATCTCTCAATCAAACACGTCTACTAAGCTTCCGAATATCTTCTCATTCTGACGAATCTTCGACTCGTTGCCTAAGACACACAGGTACTGCTGCTTCATGACCTCATCGAGCATATCCGCCATTGATCGTATGGAGTCTAGATTTGCAGCAAGTACCTCATCTCTCTCCCGCTGTACTGCCTCCTGGCTCAATCCGCTGATAAAGCGGATAGCGGCTCTCTCTCCCTTCATCGATGGGGTCAAAGGCGTATCCAATTGGCTTATCGTTCCAATGATGTACTTCCTCATTTCGCGTTCATCTGCATTGAAGTTCCTCAGGTAGTCGCCTGTGCCGTCAAAGACCTCCAGTGTCTCCACAAGATTGGGGTCTCTGTATGAGGTCATTACCAGATTGCCGATTCTGGAGAAGCTCGCTGAACAGCCATATGCGCCACCCTGTACACGAACTCTGTTCCAGAGATAATCATATCCCGCTATGGTTGCCAGCACATGCATGGCTCCGCTAAAGGAATAGCCGAGCCTCCTGAAGTTATAGCCTTTGGCGACGAACTGCACATCTCCAGGAGTCAACAGTCCCTCGTTCAGCGGCTGTAGGTCAAAACTGTACTTCTGCCGCTCCAACTCACTATGCGGAAGGTCGCCAATGAACTCAATCAAGTGAGGCCTCACCCGCCCATAATCCTCCTCTGATGAGGTGACACTGACGAGTAGGTTGCTTCTGTCAAAGACCATGCCTGCAACTGCCCTGAGATTCTCCTTGATGTCTTCCTTCACAGAGGCAAAATCTCTCTCCAGGTCTGCGATGAACCTGTAGAACGTCAGTCCTGTGGTGAGCTCGAGGTACTTGCCCCACTGGGAGAAATACGATGTCACTCTGCGGGCTGCCACAGCACTGCCTCTGTTGATAATCCCAAACTCCAGGCGGGACTTGATCTCCTGGATCACTTCCCTCAACCGCTTTTCCTCATCAAACCTGGTATGAAGGAGCAACTCTTTGACAAGTGCAAAGAGCTTATCGACCTTGTCAATGAGCGCCTTTGCACGCACAACCATCTTGGGGAAATACTCGTCATCACTGTGTGCCTCGGAGAACGCCTGGCTGCTGGCAGTGAACGCGCCCAGGTGGATGTTAATCTCCTTAGCCAAATCCTCGTAGCTGTAGTGCTCAGTACTGACCTTTCCAAGTACCCCTGCGAGCAACGGAATATACGGCAACAGTCTCTCAGGCACTGCTGTGGAGTCGAAGTACAAATCTACGTATGCAATCTTGTTCGTGGGCACCGGGTGAGTCAGAACAGTTACGCCACCCTCTTCTCTCTGAACAAGCGGCAGCTCTTCAGCCTTCTTTTCTATGTCATCGAGAGAAAGCAGCGGAATTGTAGCCAATGCCTCAGGAGAATCCGGTTCCTGCTGCATTCTGCGCAGTCTCTCTGTGTCTACTATGATTTTGTTGATCTCGTCTTCTGACATCCTCGACTTGATCTCAGCCAGCTTCTGCCTGACTCTTGCTTCTCTCTCCTCAGCAAGTCCACGCTTCGGCTTTACCACTACTAGAGATCTGTGGCTGTTGTTTAGCAGGTACCGGTCAATCAGTCTCTCGAAGTAGTCAGTGGTTAGAGCAGTCTTGACCCGCTCGAGCAGAGGCTCGTATTCTAGGTGAAGTGCTGGATCCCCGTCGTAGAGCCAAGAGTTCATCAGCAGTATTCCGTACAGAAGACCCTTGGGGAACCTGCCAAAATCCGCTTCACGCAGGCCAAACTCTCGCCTGTTTATGGACGCTTCTATGAGCTCTTTGTCAATTCCCTCATCCACCAGTTTGCGAAGGGTGCTAAGAACCACGTCCTGAAACTGCTCTCGCTTGCTCTCCTCGGAGTTCTTGACCACTACAGAGAAGACCGGCTGGAGAATCGAGTCCTCAAATCGCCCAAAGACATCCTTGCCGATTCCCGCATCTAGCAGAGCCTTTTTTAGGGGAGCAGCGGGAGTCTCCAGAAGGAAATGCTCCATGATGCTAAGCGCGAGACACAGCTCAGGTTCAAGTGAACTCCCGACACAGAAGTTGAGGCTCAAGAATGTCTTGTCGGACTCTTTTTCATTTGCCGCAATGGGGTACTCGACCACAACCTCGCGAGGCTGAGCAAACGGTTTCTGCAGTGGGATCTCGGAAGCAATCTCGGCCCTTTCGTAATGCCGCAGGTACTCGTGGTCGATGAATTTCAGTCGATCGTCCAAGTCCATGTCGCCGTAGAGATATATGTAGCAGTTGGATGGATGGTAGTACTTGCGGTGGAAGGCCACAAACTGCTCCTGCGTGAGTGTTGGAATCACCTCCGGGTCTCCGCCTGATTCGACACCGTACGGCGTATCCGGGAACAACGACTCCTGGATCTTCCTCATGAGCACCTGTTCAGGAGACGAAAAGGCCCCCTTCATCTCGTTGTACACGACACCTCTGTAGGTGATAGGATCTTCGGGCTTGTTCAGTTCGTAGTGCCAGCCCTCCTGCATCAAGATCTCTGGCTTTTCGTATATTCTGGGGTAAAACACGGCATCGAGATAGACATCCATTAGGTTGTGGAAGTCCTTTTCGTTTCTGCTGCTCACAGGGTACATCGTCTTGTCTGGATATGTCATAGCGTTCAAAAACGTATTGAGCGATCCCTTTGCCAGCTCGACGAACGGCTCCTTGGTCGGGAACTTGCGTGAGCCGCAGAGAACTGAGTGTTCAAGTATATGCGGAAGCCCCGTGCTATCGGTTGGAGGCGTCCGAAAGCTTATAGAGAACACTTTGTTGTCATCATCGTTTTGTAGAGCGTAAAGGCGCGCTCCACTGCGCTCATGCTCAAACAACCTTGCGACAGAATTCAGTTCCTTAATGTGTTTCTCATCAATCAACCTGAACCCGTGATACACACACCCAACCTGAAATTCCATCCTGAACAAAGCCTCCCAACAAGCTGGATTCCAGCTGCTGCCATAGGTCAATCCAGACAGGCTCCGGTCCAGCCGCAAGTAAGATCACTTGGATATTAAGCAGTTTGACAGACGAGTCGACTCCAACGAACCCCTTCTAGTATGTCCTAACCGCATTCGCTGTCGTTTGGTCTGCAACCCGTATCCAACTACTGTCTATGTCACCATACAACAGCTTGACGAAGAATCCTCTTACTGCACGCCCATAAGTTCGGTATTCCGCCCATTTAACCCTCTCTCAGCCGAGTGCGGGACAGTCAGAGTGCAGCACGGGAGAATCAAGAGCACCCGGAGTGCGATGCGACAGAACCTCACGTAGCAGAGCAGTGCCAACGTACCATGGCACATATACGCTAATGAGGAGATCCGACAGGTATTCAGATCTCCTCACGTGCGCAAACCATTTGGCATGCCTGATTCGAGATGTATTTGTCTGCAGCCTTACTTCTTCATAGAACTGTCAAACGCTATGCTGGACGGAGCGAAGTCAATCCCCCTCACGAAGTCCAAAGCTTCCTGAGCCCCGTACTCTCTATCCATACCACTGTCTTCCCACTCAACTGAGAGCGGGCCGGTGTAATTCATGTCATTGAGTGCCCGGATAATCTCGCCAAAGTCGACGTCGCCATGCCCGAGTGAGCGAAAATCCCATCCTCTGCGAGGATCGCCAAACGCCAGGTGCGAGCTTAGTATTCCAGACCTGCCGTCCAATCTCACAGCGACGTCTTTCATATGTACGTGATAGACCCGGTCAGCGAACTCCCTCAGGAATATGTGCGGAGTGACGCCCTGCCACAAGAGATGGCTCGGGTCGAAGTTGATGCCCAAAGCCGGGCGGCGGTCAAACTCGTTTAGCAGTCTCTCTGTCGTGTAGAAGTCAAACGCTATCTCTGAGGGATGGACCTCAAGTGCGAACTTGATGCCCTGCTTGTCAAACTCGTCCAAGATGGGCGTCCACAGCTCTACGATCTGCTTGAAACCCTTGTCAATAGCATCGGCGCTTGTGGGTGGATAAGGATATATGTAGCGCCAAATCGGCGAGCCCATGAAGCCGGTTACCACATAACAGCCGAGGTTCTTGGCTGCCTTCGCAGCGTTCTTTACCTCCTTGATCGCCCACTCACGGATCTTGTCCGGATCGCCCTTTGCATGCGCAGGAGCAAACCCGTCCAGTCTCTCGTCCCAGATGTCACCGACGCACTGTCCAGCCATATGAGCACTGATAGCCCAGCACTTCAAACCGTATTTTTCGAGAATTGCTTTCCTGTCCTTGACGTATTCGGGGTCCTCGGCAGCCTTCTCTATGTCCAAGTGATCTCCCCAGCTGGCTATCTCCAGGCCATCGTATCCCCAGTCGGACGCCTTCTTGCAGATCTCTTCGAACGGAAGGTCAGTCCACTGACCGGTGAACAACGTAACAGGTCTTCCCACCGCAGATTCCTCCTCTTACTGCAATAGTATTGGCGATCCAACACCACTATCTCCGCGAGGTATTATATCACAAGCCACTGCCTAGAACACGACAGGTCAAGTCGTCATAGTGGACGCGATTAGACTATCTACTCGTCAACCAATCTACACGATGCCCACATGCTTGGATCCTCATGAACTCTAAACCCTTCGGACAGACTAAGATGCATCCTGCCCTTGGCCACACTGCAGATGTTGTAGCAGAAGCCGATGACAGGCGATTCTACAGGATCGTACCCGTACAGCACTTCGGCCGGGAAGAACGCCTCAAGTGCATATCCACGGTCCGTTGCTCCTCCTGCAATGCGGACTCTGAGCAGATCAGGCTCTTCCCCTTTAGGCGTCTGCCCCATGCGGACCCACCCCACTGTCGGAGACTGTACACGCTTTCCTTCGGGCAGCAGGTAGAAGTGATGGCAGTACCGAGTCGGCTTGTGCGCCCTGCGAGAGTCTCTCGTATCTATCCAGACCTCACATGCATCGCCTGTCCAAAAGCGTTCAGGTCTCGGAAGTGGCGGGATTCCCTGATCAACTCTAAACGCTACCCAGATGCCATCCTCGTGCCAACCTGCGTACACCTGTGCGAACGGCTCCACCCCATCCAGACTTGAGGTTGCAGGCAGGATGTACCTGTCAGGCCAAGTGACCGGCTCAGCGGTCAGTTCAGGGATCTCAGGCAACCGACGTATAGGAAAGGAAAAGGAGAAACACGCTTTTAGGGGTATATCACCGAGCCGTGACTCTGTCATCTGCCAACCTCCTCTTGATCACTTCTTTGGCAAGCCGATCTATGTCCTTCCTCAAGCCGCGCGAGCTCTGTCGCAGGCGCTCAGCCAAGATCCGCCCCGTGTACGAGCGTGTACACATAGCCACCTCTTCAGGCGTTCCGGCAGCGACAAGTGTTCCACCGGCGTCTCCGCCTTCCGGACCGAGATCTATTAGGTAGTCGGCAGACTTGAGTAGGTCCATTTTGTGCTCTATACAGATGACCGTGCTCCCTCTATCCACAAGCTTCTGAAGAAGTCTCAACAAAAGCACTACGTCTGACATATGCAAGCCGACAGTCGGTTCATCCAGGATGTACAGAGTCCGCTCTGTTGCGGGCCTTGCAAGCTCACGAGCAAGCTTGACTCGCTGAGCCTCCCCGGCAGACAGCGTCGAAGCAGGCTGTCCCAGCTTCAGATAACCAAGGCCGATGTCCGACATCACCTTCAGCAGCCTCTTGAGCTTGGGCACCTTTGCGAAGTGCTCAAGCGCCTCATCTGTGCTCATGTCAAGGCACTCTGCAATCGTCTTTCCTCTGTATCGGACCTCGAGTGTATCACTGCAATACCGAGTCCCGCCGCAGCTGTCACACACAACCCACACATCGGAGAGGAAATCCATATCGAGACGCTTGGCGCCGTTGCCTTCGCATGCTTCGCATCTGCCTCCGGGCACATTGAAGCTAAAGTGGCCTTGCTTGTAGCCTCGCATCAGCGACTCAGGCAGCTCTGCATAGAGCTTGCGGATGTAGTCAAACACCTTGGTGTAGGTCGCCGGGTTGGAGCGCGGGATCCTACCGATCGGTGACTGGTCGATAGCCACCACCTTGTCGAACCTCTCGATCCCGGTGATAGACCGGACCTTTCCAGGCTCCTCGTCTGAGCCGTAGAAATGCCTGGACAGGTATTTCTGGATGATGTCAATAACCAAGGAGCTCTTGCCAGATCCTGATACTCCAGTGACGCAGGTGAACGCGCCGGCCGGGATCTCAACAGATATGTCCTTGAGGTTGTTGTGGCAGGCTCCCTCTATCAGCAGGCCGGGCTTGAGAGGCCGTCTAGTAGGTACAGGTATCTCTTCCTTACCCGAGAGAAAGCGACCAGTTATCGACCTCTCTGACTTGCACAGGTCGTTCACACTGCCAACAGCGACAATCTCTCCTCCACTATGGCCGGGCCCAGGGCCGAAGTCTACAACATAATCTGCCGACCTGATAGTCTCCTCGTCATGCTCAACGACAATAATCGTGTTTCCCTGATCCCTCAAACGCCTCAAGGAATCTAGCAGCATCGCGTTGTCTCTCTGATGCAAACCTATGCTCGGCTCGTCCAGGATGTATAACACGCCTGATAAGGCTCTGCCCAACTGACTCGCAAGCCTTATGCGTTGAGCCTCTCCCCCGGAGAGTGTAGGGGCGGCTCGGTTTAGGTTGAGGTATCCTAGCCCAACCTCGGCGAGGAAACGGAGGCGCTCTCTGATCTCATTCAGGCCGTCGCCCGCGATTCGAATATCGCTATCAGAGAACTCATAGCCCTCAAGAAACCTAAGGAGTTCCTCAACAGGCATATCACAGAGATCGGCAATCGAATAGCCGCCTATCCGAACAGCCAAAGACTCAGGTTTCAGTCTATGCCCGCTGCAAGCAGTGCAGGTCCGCATCTCTGCAATCTCACGCAGCTCCCAAATGATCTCCTCTGACTCACTCTCCCGCTGTTTGTCGAGCAGGAGGTTCACGATCCCCTCAAACCTGCGTCTGGTCTTGTGAGTCTGCCCGCGACACCGCATCAAACAGCCGAGAGCGAGCATCTGCTGAGACAGTGACTCTGTCCAATATAATGTCTATGTCGTGCCTGCGCCTTGGGTCTAGGGCGAGATCCTCGTCGAGGCGGCGGATCTCCCCATCAACCCGAACTCTGACATAGCCCTGGCGTCTGAGATCATCGAGTACATCCTGAGATCGTCCGCGCAGCCCCCTGACTATAGGTGCAAGCACCAAAACCATCGAACCGTTGAACTGCTCGAGGATGTCGTCAACGATCCGGTCCCTTGATTGGGCTCCTATGGGGTTGCCACAGTCTACGCAATGCATGGTACCTATGCTCGCATACACCACGCGGAGGAAGTCATAGATCTCAGTCATGGTGCCAACTGTTGAGCGAGGATTGGTGCTCCCACTCTTCTGCCCTATAGATATGGTTGGCATCAACCCTTCGACCGAGTCCACGTCCGGCCGCTCCATCTGATCGAGAAACTGGCGGGCATAGGAGGATAGCGATGAAAGGTAGAGTCGCTGTCCCTCGGCGTACAGAGTGTCAAAAGCCATGGATGATTTCCCAGATCCACTAACCCCTGAGAAGACTACGAGCGATCCCTTTGGAATGATCAAATCGACATCCTTGAGATTGTGCTGTCGAGCTCCGATTACGACAACTTGGCCAATCATTGATTCCTCCGACATGCATGGGACCAGGCCCAGAATGCGTCACTAGTGCTCTGCTCAAATGAACGAGGTAGGAGAACATATGTTCGATAGCAAGATTCACTATACACTACAGCCCCGCATCTGTCAATCCAATTCGCGACAGGTCTATCTACGCAGCATCACCAACCACATGGACGTCGATGCCCAGTAAGGTGAGGAATAGGGCCTTGATTTGTTTGACTCCATGCCGGGCGTACCAGAAAAGGAGACATCTCCTGTTGTGATGCCTCCCTTCCTGAAGCCCGGCCAACTCGCTAGACAGATATGGCAAGCATCACCGCACTAGTCAGGGATGAATATCTGCATTCCTGGAGTGATCCGGTTTGGATCCGGGATGTTGGGATTCGCTTGAATAAGCCTGTTTAGCGGCACTCCAAACCTCTGGGCGATCGAAAACATAGTGTCACCCGGCTGAACTGTGTACCACCTTCCCGGAGTAGGCAAAGGCACCGGCGTAGTCGGAACACAGATGATCTGTCCGACTCGCAGCGAATCAGGATCCACTCCCGGATTGAGTCGGATCATGGTCGATACTGAGACGTTAAATCGCTGAGCCAGTCCCCAGAAAGTGTCACCGGCCCGCACAGTATATGGCCTTGCTTCCGGAGGACATTGCCCTGGGCCTGGGCCTGCTCCCGGTATGCAAATGATCTGGCCCACCCGAAGGTAGTTCGGGTCGACTGAGGGGTTGGCGTTCAGAATAGCCTGTACGGACACACCGAACCTCCGCGATAACTGGAAAAGAGTATCTCCCGCCCTTATTTGGTACAAGCTGCCTCCGGGGCAACTCGGCATCTGTCTATATCCATAGGTATTCATGGCCTTCTCTCCCTTGTACGCATTCCTATATCATCCTATGTAGGCCTGACTAGGCAGTGTACCGGACTCACAGCCTAAACAGATGTAACTAGTATGCAGCCATGAGTACGCAGGGGTATGTAGCCAAACGCATGTCCTGGTGCCACGGCCTCTCCACAGATGGGATATAGGTGGCCGTGCTTCCAGCCGCTCCAAGACTTGAGCAGCCCTGTCAATAGACGTAAAGCCTGCTCAGCGAGGCTTGATCTACTTGGAGGTATGAGCGCTTCAGAGATGAAGCCCAAAGCTAGAGCCTATGCGGAGGGATACTCATGGAAGGCGTACTCGTGTATCACAACTCTCATGACGCGCTCTACCGTCAACCATTTGGCGCTGTTGAGACAGGTACTTCTGTGACCTTGAGGTTGAGAGTAGACGAATCCCTAAGAGCACAGTCTGTCCTAGTCCGCATCTGGCACAATGACATAGAACACCAAGTGCAGATGCGTAAGGTCAAAATCAGCGAACAGGAGTTGTACCAAGCCAGCTTCAAGTGTCCGGATCAACCAGGTCTTGTGTGGTATTCTTTCTTGATCGATTTGGGCAACGAGGTTTTTCACTATTGCAATAATTCTGAACGAACCGGCGGGCCTGGAAGGCTGGTAAAGGATCTTGCAGACTCCTACCAAATCACCGTATACGAGCGCGGTTTCGATACTCCCGAGTGGTTTAGAGACTCTATCGTGTACCAAATAATGGTAGACAGGTTCTACAAATCAGCTGATTCAAAGGTGCAGCCACCGAGAGAAAACATGGTAATGCACGAGAACTGGGACGACATCCCATGCTACAAAGATGGCAATGGATTCGCCCAGAGCTTGTGCAATGATTTTTTCGGGGGCAATCTTCGGGGGGTCAAGGAGAAGCTCCCGTATTTGAAATCACTAGGAGTCAAAACGATATACTTTACTCCTATCTTCGAAGCCTCCTCGAACCACAAGTACGACACAGGCGATTACATGAGCATAGACCCAATGTTTGGGGATAAACAAGACTTCATTGAGCTCTGTGAAGAAGCTAAGGAAGCAGGCATCTCAATCATTCTGGATGGAGTATTCAGTCACACAGGCAGCGACAGCATGTACTTCAACAAAGAAGGGCGCTATGATTCAGTAGGCGCTTACCAGTCAGTAGACTCGCCGTATCGCGCCTGGTATAGGTTTGGCAGCCACTCCGACGACTACGATTGTTGGTGGGGCATAAAGACTCTTCCAAACGTGAACGAACTCAACCCTTCGTATCTCGAGTTCATCCTGACAGGTGAAGACAGCGTGGTCAAGCACTGGTTGCGCCAGGGGGCCAGTGGTTGGCGTCTTGACGTTGCGGACGAGCTGCCTGACGAATTCTTGGAGCAGTTGCGCATTTCAGCAAAGTCGGCCAAACCGGACTGTGTGATAATAGGTGAGGTATGGGAAGACGCATCCAACAAGGTAAGCTACGGAGGCCACCGCGGTTTCCTGTGGGGACGTCAGCTAGACAGCGTCATGAACTACCCGTTCCGTGAAATGATCTTGTCGTTCCTCCTGGGGCGCAGCATCCACGATTCGTCAGAGTTTGATGCAGAGACGCTTCAGCGCAGACTCATGAGTCTATATGAAAACTACCCAAAGCCTGCTTTCTACGCCTTGCTAAACCTAATCGGCAGTCATGACGTAACGAGGGCAAAGACCATCCTGGGAGAAGCCCCTCCCGAATCTGCACTGTCCCTCGAGCAGCGTGCCGCCTACACGGCCAATCCGCCACCGAATGAGTTGGGCAAGCGCAGGCTCATGCTGGCTGCTTTGATGCAGATGACATTTCCCGGCGTGCCGTGTATCTACTACGGTGACGAAGCAGGAGTTGAGGGATACAGGGATCCGCTCAATCGCAGGACCTACCCGTGGGGCAGTGAGGACAAAGAACTCATTGAGTGGTACAGACTGCTAGCAGGCATACGCAACAAGCACGCATGTCTTCGGACAGGAGAGTGGTTTTCTCCTTACCACAAGGGGCCTATATATACCCTTGCCCGACGCATCAAGGGCGGGTCAGACGTATTCGGCCTCAAGAGAGATGACGGAGCTGCGCTTGTGTGTGTAAACAGGGATCCCGGCAGCAGCCATCACATCGAACTTGATGCAGGCTGGATGGAGTGCGGAGAAGTCATAAACGCACTCGACGGCAGCTCCATTCCTGTTGTAAACGGCCGTCTAAGCATAGACCTGGCACCCCTGCAAGGAGTCATCCTGCTGAAGGACGAGCGGCTCGCCTGACAGTGCGATCGAGCGGAACCGCTTTCAGATGTCTGTAGACTTCAGGATAGCTTGCCCGCGACTTGGTTTGGGGGACCACCGCGTACACCGGCTGGTCCTCCGATTTCGCTTTTGTCAAGGTAGGAATAAACTCAACGCTTTTCAACTGCACTCTCCCCACCTGATCTTTTTCAACCTTTATCTGCATGATCACTCCCTGTTCAGTGCGTTGGTTGTTCCACATCCGCCTAGACACGAAATTCCCTAACGAGAATATAGCTGCGCACTTATGCAGCTTACCGTCAGGCCTTCTTACCCGGGTGACAACCGCAGGCTGCACCACGTGTGGGTGTGACCCAAGAACAACATCTGCACCGGCCTTCAGCAGTTGCGTCACAAGGCCCACTTGTCTTTCTGTCGGATACCTGCGGAACTCACGCCCAAAATGAACCGCAACGACTACGAGGTCCGCCTCACGCCTCGCCCTCATTATGTCAGTCTTGATCGTCCCTGCTCTCATGAGGTTGACTGCCCAGCGTTTCGAAGCGGGCGGGCTTATGCCATTCGTCCCATAAGTGTAGGCCAATATGGCAACATTGACTCCCTTGACTGGCACGACGAGCAGCCGTTTGGCCTCTCCGAGCGACCTCGCAGTGCCCGTGTGCTTGAGGCCGAATCTGTCGAGAACATCGAGCGTGCGTTTGACCCCAGCAAACCCATGGTCCATACAGTGGTTGTTGGCTGTGGTCAAGACATGAAATCCAGCCTTCTTGAGTGCAGCGGCCAGCTCGTCAGGGCAACTGAACCGCGGGAACCCGTTCTTGGCATTGCGCAACTGGTGTGCGACATCCGGGCCAGCAAAGACCGTCTCCAGATTTCCAATTACCAAGTCAGACTTGCGAAATATCGGCTTCACACCACGAAACACTCTGTCAAAATCATACCCGCGGCTACTGGGCAGCTTAGCTGCAGCCACCTGCTCACGCCACATCATGACGTCCCCGACAGCAGAGAGTGTGATCGTCTCCGACATCATGCCCGCCTCCAGTCTTGAGATGAGTCGTGTCTTTCCATGGTATTCGCGACAAGCTGGAATGACACTGATATGCTGGTCAAATCCGTTGTTAATGCGCGTCGGTCACCATCGAAGCCACCGGCCCATACTCTAGTACCGGAATATGCACAGATGTAAACTTCCTGTCGGCGAACAACTAAGTTCGCCCACTGCACACTCGGGACGGTGATTGACCTTGCTTCAAACACTCGACACATTAGAGCCTGGACGCCGCGCAGTAGTCGTCTCCCTCAACGCAGAAGGAATAGAGCGCAGGCGGCTCCTGGACCTGGGATTTACCAGAGGCTCTACAGTTCAAGTGGTGAGAAGAAGCCCTTGTGGCGACCCGACTGCGTTTAGGATCAGAGAGACGACGTTCGCACTGAGGGCCGACCAAAGCCGGCGCATCAACGTAGAGCCAATCTAGTCCGACAGATTGGAGGATCGGAGGCAGACAACATGTTTCGTCACGATTTGGCTAATCAACGAGGAGTGCTGAGAGACGGTTTCCGTGCAAGCTCGGCAAATGCAGACTACATCGTAGCGCTCGCCGGAAACCCAAACACAGGCAAGAGCACAGTGTTCAATCACTTGACAGGCCTCAACCAGCATACAGGCAATTGGGCAGGCAAGACCGTTGCTCAAGCCACAGGGACGTATGCACACAACGGGAAGCGAGTGCTTCTAGTGGATCTCCCTGGTACCTACTCACTGCTGTCTCGCTCGCCCGAAGAGGAGATCGCTCGGGACTTCATATGCTTTGCTGATCCGGACGCTACAGTAGTTGTGACCGATGCCACCTGTCTCCAGCGGCACCTCAATCTCGTCCTACAGGTGATTGAGATGACGCCCAGAGTGGTAGTGTGCCTCAATCTCATAGATGAAGCAAAGAGAAAGGGCATTGAAGTCGACTGTGCGAGGCTCTCTGAGAGGTTGGGGATACCGGTGGTTCCAACTGCGGCTAGAAACGGATATGGACTTGAGCGGCTCAAAGATTGTGTTGAGGCGGTAGCGACTGGACAGCTGTCGCCTTCACCGCTGGAGGTCCGTTACCCGCCCACGATAGAGCGGCAGATAGAGGCAATCGAGCGAGAGATCGCTCCCGTCCTATCCGGCAAACTCAAGCCCCGTTGGGTTGCTCTGAGGCTGCTGGACGGCGATCCGTCCATAGTCAAAAGCATCGAGAGACACCTCGGGGTGAGGATGCTAGACGCCAGGAAGAAGGTGCCTGCCTGATGCCAAACAGCTCAGTCAAGCGTGAGGTTGCCGCTGGCATCGACCGCATCGATATTGACTGCACGGCTGTCGTTGCAGCCGATGCTGACTCGATGACGATTGAGGACACTGTCAAAGAGCACGCATCCACAGGCCGCATTGAGGATGAAATCGTCTCGGCAATATACGACCACGCTGACGCTATAGCTACTGATGTCGTATTGAGGCACACCCGCAACAGAGTAGACTGGGATGATCGCATAGACAGCATACTGACGTCCAAAGCATTTGGATATCCAGTGATGCTCCTTGTACTGGCGCTCGTCTTCTGGATCACCATTTCAGGAGCGAACTACCCTTCAGCACTGCTGTCGAAGCTCCTGTTTGGCTTCGAGGACAGACTCACGGAACTGCTCTTGCGGCTCCACTCACCGGAGTGGCTTCACGGGGTGTTGGTGCTAGGCATGTACAGGACACTCGCGTGGGTAGTGTCAGTCATGCTTCCACCCATGGCCATCTTCTTTCCGCTGTTCACGTTCCTTGAAGATCTCGGGTATCTTCCACGCGTTGCGTTCAACCTCGACCACTGGTTCAAACGTGCGGGAGCTCACGGCAAGCAAGCGCTCACTATGAGCATGGGCTTTGGTTGCAATGCCGCGGGGGTCATAGCAGCACGGGTGATCGAGTCTCCAAGAGAGCGCCTGATTGCGATCCTGACAAACAGCTTCGTGCCGTGCAACGGGAGATTCCCTGCGCTAATAGCGCTCGCAGCAACATTTGTCGGAGGAATGAGTGCGAGCCTAAGCAACCTCATAGCCTCTGCCACTGTAGTAGGGCTCGTGATCATCGGGATCCTGGTAACGCTCTTGATCTCGCTGGCGCTTTCCAAGACCATCTTAAAGGGCGTGCCTTCTGCGTTTACTCTCGAGCTGCCTCCATACAGGAAGCCGCAGCTTGGGAGGATTATCGTGCGGTCTCTGCTGGATCGAACACTGTTCGTCCTGAAAAGGGCAGTAATCGTGGCACTCCCGGCAGGAGCAGTCACATGGGTTGTTGCAAACACGTACATAGGCGGAACCAGCGTCCTGGACATAGCGTCCGGGTGGCTCGACCCGATAGGCCGCATGATTGGGCTCGACGGAGTGATTCTCTTGGCGTTCATACTCGGACTGCCTGCCAATGAGATCGTCATTCCCATCGCGCTCATGAGTTACCTATCGACAGGCATGATGATCGAGCTCGACAGCGCCTCGGCGATGCACGAGGTCTTTGTCTCCAAGGGATGGACACTAATCACAGCACTCAACTTCATGCTCTTTTCGGTTTTGCATTTCCCCTGCGGCACTACGCTCCTTACGATCAAGAGCGAAACCGGGAGTTTCAAGTGGGCTGCCGTAACAGCGGGGATCACGACTCTGACAGCGTTTGTTGTCTGCTGGTTGGTAGCTCAGACCGCGAACCTAATAGGAGGCTTGCTCTAAATGCTTACTGAGAGCATGGAGGACTACCTGGAGATCATCTACAGGCTGTCAGAATCCAAGGGCTACGTCAAGGCAGTTGACATAGCCGAGTACCTCAGCGTCCAGGCATCAAGTGTAACACGCATGATCCAAAAGCTCGATGAAGCTGGATTTGTGAAATATGAGAAGTACAGGAATATCTCGCTGACCCCTATCGGCAAGAGATACGGCTGCTTTCTCGTGTGGCGAGACAATGTGCTCAAGCAGTTCTTTCGCACACTCGATGCGGGAGCCGGAGTCGACGAGCAGGTCGAGGGCATAGAGCATTACATCACTCCGCACACCATGTCCCTGATCTCGGGCCTTCTGAACTACTTCAAAGCACACCCGGAGAGGCTAGAGGAGCTGCGCGCGACCAGGAACGACTCAGATTATCCCCTCTGCGAAGACCTCGGGAGGCTGAGAGCTTGGGAGTTTCGACACAACAGAGACGACGCGTAGTTGTTTGCGTGACCTCAAACCGGACTGCCTGACCCGCTTCCTTTCCTTGCTTAACAGGCAAGTCTGATCTGCAAGTAGATCGGCGGAGCACCTAGCTCCGCTCATTCCTCACTTGACTGTCGAGGATTGCTTGAGGGTCGTCCCAGTCGATCTCACCGTTATCCACGCGCAAGTTGTCTGTTATGTCGGTCACACCCCTTGCTCTTGCAGCTGCCTGTATTATCGCCTGCCGCTCGTCGTCGCTTTCGACTACTCCGGTCAAGATAACGCGGCCTCGCTCGACTTGTATGCCCGGGATGATTTTCGCCCTCTCATCTAGAGCAATCTCCTCGGCTACCTCCATTTCCACTCCCGCATCAGTGATTCTCCCGTCTGTGCTTATAGAGATGCTGTTTTCAACACGATTGATTCCTGGAATGGATGATACTAGCTCAGCTGCACGCAGCTTCTCGCTCAAGCTATCCACCACTCCCGTAATCCTGGCTGTACCATCCAGCGTAACATCTGCTGCAAGGTCATAGGAACGCAGGTTTATGTCTTCGTTTAGCACCTGCTGAACCTGGCCCGAAAGGCCTGTCTTGCCCGTCTTTGGTTCGCCTCTCGCTCCACCATCCGACCGCCCCACTGCCGACCTGGCTACAGGCCCCATTACGTCCTTCAACTCGCCATGCCTTTCTAGTGGCTCCATTTGCGCCCTTTGCGATCTAGCTTCTCTCTTGTGAGGATGCCCTTTTGGCCTATGCAAGTCCCACTGCGTCTCCGGCCTTGAGTCTCGATCCGCTGGGCTCATCTGTCACAACCACCCCTGGAGATTGTTCTCGGCAGTAGCTTTAGCCGCCTAGGTATCGGTTTACTCAAGGGTAGTATCCCCCAATAGCTGTAAATCAAGTAGAGATAGGCCGGGTGTTGCGACAAGAGGTCGATCTGGGCGTGCACACCCATGCAGTCAAAAAAGAAGAGCCCCATCCAACACTGAGTCTGGATGGGGCTCGGAATTTGTGAGTTGAAGTGAGACCCTAAAATCACTTGAGTGACTGGGTCCACCTGTACATCTATTTGAACTTCGGCAACCAATCGCCGTGTGCCTCGATCAGATCATCACACAGAGCCACTATCTGGTCAATCGTCAGCTCTGACGACGTGTGTGGATCGAGCAGAGCAGCATGGTATATGTGCTCCTTCTTGCGAGTCATGGCTGCTTCGATCGTCAGCAGTTGCACGTTGATATTGGTCATGTTGAGTGCAGCCAGCTGTGGAGGCAAGTCGCCTACATAGGTCGGCGTGATTCCGCTTGCATCTACGAGACATGGAACCTCAACAGCCGCCTCCTTGGGCAGGTTGGTGATGAGCCCTGTGTTGAGCACATTGCCGCCGATCTTGAACGGCTTGTCAGTCACAATGGCTTCCATGATGTATGAAGCATACTCGTTAGAGCGCTCGTGCGTGATGTTCTCATTGTTGACCAAGCGGTCGCGCATCGCGTTCCAGCCCTTTATCTGTGCAACGCACCGTCTCGGATACTCATCCAGAGGGATGTTGAACTTCTCGATCAGCTCTGGATACTGGCTCTTGATGAAGTACGGCATATACTCGGCGTTGTGCTCGCTTGATTCGGTCACATAATAGCCGAACCTGTGCATGATCTCGTATCTCACCATATCTCCATGAGGTGTGGGTCTCTCGAGCGCCCTCTTTTTGATCTCCGGATAGAGGTCGACTCCGTCCTTTGTGACCTCCAGTAGCCATGCCATGTGGTTGATTCCAGCGATCTTCCACTGGACTCCTGTCGGATCCATCCCCAGCGGTCCAAGAAGCCCGGGCACACATACTTGCACACTGTGGCACAGTCCAACAGTCTTCACATTGGTGTACCTCAGCATGACTCCTGTGAGTATAGCCATAGGATTGGTGTAGTTGAGAAACCATGCGTTTGGGCAGACTTCCTCCATGTCCCTCGCAAAATCCATCATGACCGGGATTGTTCGCAGCGCCCTGAAAATCCCGCCTATACCTAGAGTGTCTCCAATTGTCTGCCTCAGGCCGTACTTCTTCGGCACCTCGAAGTCGATCACGGTGCATGGTTCGTACCCGCCAACCTGAATGGCGTTTACAACGAAGTCAGCGCCCTCCAGAGCCTTTTTCCGATCTGTGTACGCAACTATGGTTGCATGCTTGCCGTAGTTGTTGTTGATGTTGTTTAGCATGCTCTCGGACTCTTTGAGCCGCTGAGGGTCGATGTCATACAGTGCCAGATGTGAGCCCCGCAACGCCGGAGTCAGCATGCAGTCACCCAAGACACTCTTTGCAAACACTGTACTCCCCGCGCCCATGAACGCGATCTTAACCATTTTGACTTCCCCCTCAACCAGTGCTTTTGCTATCGATGCTTCGATCTCTTGAGATTTACTGCCCTAGCTCGATTATATACCGGCAGTCTCAGGAGTAAATGGCATAGTGTCAAGTAGGCATGTTATAATGTGAGATGTGGCGAGCTCGACCGACGAGTGCGGAGGGTCAAAATGCTGGATATCCAGATCGATCTGAGAGACAGCATCGAACTCAATGTGTACCATTGCGGGATTCAGCAATGCGAACGCCGTCATTCGTTTGGCCCGGCAGTCCGCGATCACTTCTTGATCCACTATGTGCTCGATGGAACAGGAATGTTTCGCACAGAGAGCAACACATACTCTCTTGGCAAGGCGCAAGGGTTTCTGATCTGTCCTGGGCAAGTAACCTACTACGAAGCAGATGCAGATACGCCTTGGGCCTATGCATGGGTTGGCTTTCACGGCATGAGAGCGCAGCACTACCTCAAACTCGCCTGTCTCGACGAATCTAACCCAATCTTCACGACCTTGGACCACGATGCTACATCCGAGCTGCTTAAGCAAATGGTCAAATCCTGCACTCTCACCAGATCCAGAGAAATCCGCTTACGCGGTTACCTCTATCAATTTTTGGCTCACCTAGTAGAAGCCGCCCCCCGACCGGTCGAACAGAAGGGCCAAAGCCGAGCCGAGTTGTATGTTCAGGAAGCCGTGAAGTATATACAGCTCAACTACTCTGAACACATATCTGTCAATGAGGTTGCGCGCCATGTAGGTGTTGACCGCAGCTATCTGTGTGCGTTATTCCGTCAAGTTCTCGGCACATCGCCGCAGGAATTCATCATTAGGTTCCGAATCGAGAAGTCACGCGAGCTAATGGAGGACGCACGACTCGGCATCAGCGACATCGCTCGCTCGGTTGGATATGAAAACCCCTCTACGTTTTCCAAGGCATTTCGCCGCGTCCTTAACGTCTCGCCAAGTCATTACCGACAAGAGCACTGTTTGCGCAGGAGTGACAACTAAATCAATCACAAACACTGTCAGGAGGTATTGCTTCACATGACTGACTGGAAGACAGTTGACAAGCAGTGGAGGCCGGCACCCTTCTGGAGCTGGAACGACAAATTGCAAGAAGGCGAACTCCGACGGCAGATTAGAGAGATGTCCGCAAAAGGCTGGGGCGGATATTTCATGCATTCTCGTGTGGGACTGGTGACGGGCTATCTTTCGGACGATTGGATGGACTTGGTGAAGGCATGCGTGGAGGAGGCCAAGGCAACAAATACATGGGCTTGGCTGTACGATGAGGACAAGTGGCCCTCGGGCTTCGCTGGCGGCATCGTGCCTGAGGCAGACCCGAAATACCGTGTTAGGTGGCTGGTGCTCCGCAAGGCTGATGAGGTGCCCGAGGAAGACGAAGTGGTCATGGAGGTCACTGACCGCGACGTTACATACGCAATCTGCCGCAGAGTAAGTCCCTTGGACAGCCTGTGGTTCAACGGCGCTTCATATGTCGACTTGATGAACCCGGACGCAGTCAAGTTTTTCATAGAGTGCACTCACGAGAAGTATAAAGAAGTGGTTGGAGAGCACTTTGGCAAGGAGATCCCTGGCGTGTTTACTGATGAGCCGGCATACACCTACCCGACTTCCTTGCCTTTTGTTCCGTGGTCCGACCATCTGCCAAAGTACTTCCGCGAGCTCAAGGGATACGACATCTTGAGCAAGGTGGATGAGCTGTTCTTCGACCGAGGCGACTACCGCAAGACTCGGTTTGACTTTTACGATGCTGCGACCCGTCTATTCAGAGACAGCTTTACCAAGCAGTACTACAAGTGGTGTGATGATAACAACTTGATCATGACCGGACACTTCATGGCTGAAGACGATCTGCACTCCCAAACAACATGGATAGGCGCAGCCATGCCTCACTACAAGTACATGCACTGGCCGGGCATAGACAAGCTGGGCAGGCACGTAGAGCAGATTGTCACTGTCAAACAGGTCTCCTCGGCAGTGGAGCAGTACGGCAAGGAGCGCGCTTTCTGTGAGGTGTTTGGATGCATAGGGCAGCAATCATCCTTCTTTGAGCGCAAATGGATTGCCGACTGGGAAGCTGTCCTTGGCATAGGCTACGTCAACCACCACTTGTCTCTCTACTCAATGCGAGGAGAGCGCAAGCGCGACTATCCGGCGAACCTCTTCCATCAGCAGCCTTGGTGGCCTGATGAGCGCGGATTGTCAGACTACATCGGAAGGCTCTCAAGAGCAGCTACAGAAGGCAAGAGAGAAGTCGACATATTGATCATCCATCCGATAGCTAGCTTCTGGGCGGAGTACTCCCCGTTGCACTCCAAGTCGGGCGTCATGCCGGAGAAAGCCGCATACGATGCTCCGTTCCAGGCACTGTCAAGGCACCTGCTCGAAGAGAAGCTGGACTACCACTATGGAGATGAAATCCTGATCGAGGAAGACGCAACCCTCGATGGCGGACGGCTCCGTATAGGGCAGCATTCATACGGGACAGTAGTAGTGCCGCCTTCGCTGACACTGCGAACGAGCACTTGGAAACTGCTTGAGCAGTTTGCCGAGAACGGAGGCCGCCTCATTTTCATACGTCCGGTGCCGACCCTCAGAGACGCAACAGACAGCGTATCCGACCTGCCTGCACAAGCTACAGTGGTCGACTCTGTCGGATCTGCTGTTGCCGAGCTCAGTAGAGCATACCCGAGACGAGTGCGAGTGCTTGACCGCCTGACAGGCGGCGAGGCGCGGTCCGTCTACCTCTGCGTCCGGGATGTCGCAGAGACCAGGCGTATCCTCATGGCCAATACAGACAACGGCAGCGAGGTCAAAGCCACTGTGTCTATTCCACTCGTGTCGGCGGCAGGGCAGTCTCTGACATGTCCTGAGCTCATCGCCATAGACATGGCAGACGGGTCTGCTCATAGAGTCGAGTTTGAGTCTAGAGACGGCGTTGCTACATTTGACATGACAATGGCGCCTGCAGGTAGCCTGCTGCTGGTGCTGGCTGAGGGCGAGTGCCACGCATCGGAGAACTCAACCGGATCCAATGCCAGCTGCTGCAAACCTGAAGGCACCTGTGAGCCGACCGACTGCTGTGAATCCGCCACCTCGGGTGCGTCCACTCTAATCCTTGGCAGCGGTGTGATCCTTGGCGAAGAGCCCAGGCAGGCAATCATCGCAGACTCGCAGACATTTGACGTAGAGATACTCGACGAGAACGTCCTGCCCCTCGAAAGGGTCAGCCTGTGGCTTGACGGCAAACAGGTGCTGTCAAACGCGCCAATAGCTCAGGCTTGGCACAACCACTTCTACGCTGCCGACGAGGGCACTCCGTTTGCTGCTGAGTACTCTTTCGAGGTAAGGTCTATACCTGAGAAGGGATTCACAGCTGTCATTGAAGTGGCTGAGAATCTTGACCGGATCCTCTTTAACGGAGTCGAGGTCAAACCACTCAAGCAAAGAGGGCACGACGGAGCGTTCGACCCTGCCACGAGCTGGTTGGATGTGAACTTCACCAGAGTCCCGATTCCAGCAACAGCAATCAAGCAGGGCACGAACACCCTGACCATAGAGGGCAGGAAGTCCAATAACATCACTGGGGCAGGTTGCCACCGCAGAGTCGACGATTACAGAGAGCACATACCCACAGAAGTCGAAGTGGTTTACATCATCGGAGACTTCCTGGTCGGCAACTTCAACAACACGGACTTCCATATCTGTGGCTCCGATTCGCCTTGCGAGGCATGCAGCCAGCGGAAGGTGGATCCGTCTGACTTGACCGCCTCGGGATATCCGTTCTATGCAGGCAGGGTGCGGCTCACCACTACTGTCAATGTGTCCGATACGGGAGATCCTAACAGCAGAGTGCTGCTATCGGTCGGGTCTGTAAATGCAGCGTCAGTAGTTGCCAAGGTCAACGGCAAAGATGCAGGAACGCTGTACTGGGAGCCTCGAACGGTGGATGTAACAGATCTGGTCAAGCCGGGCAGCAACATCGTGGAGCTTACAGCAGCCACTACCCTGTTTAACTGCTTCGGCCCGGGCTGGATTTGGAACGTAGTCGAAGACAAATACATATCACCCTGGACGTTCATTGATATGAAAAGATACACCAATAAGAGGCGTCTGCTCCCATTTGGTGTCGGAGAAATCAGACTGTCCAAGGTGCAGTAGGTCAGGACCATGATCGATGCGGCTTCTCACATGCCTGCAGCCCTGCGGTTATCGCTGCAAGCTGTGTCTGTGCCAGTGAGGAGCCGCGTCGGCTCTCTTTTTGCGAGGTGAACGCCGTTGATAACGACCAGAAGAGCACGCCCGGAAGATGTGCAAGAGGTCGTCGAATTAGCTAATCTCGTGTTCAGGCCAGCCTCATCCGGACTGAACCCGTCAATGGGATTGCAGTACCCTCTCTTTTTGAGCAAACGAAATGCTCATGATCTGTTCATAGCCGAAGACGATGGCAAGATCATAGCTCTCAACGGCATTCTCAAGAACACAGCCGTAATCAATGGTCACAAGATCTCGATAGCAAGCATGGGAGCAGTGTGCACTCATCCGGACTACCGTGGACAGGGCATTGCGACCAGGCTCTTGCACGAGGTGCTAACCAGTTTGCACGACGAGGGGGTTGCTCTGCTCGTCATCTCCGGCGACAGAGGGCTTTACACGAGAAACGGCGCTGACTTCACGTCACTCAAGAAACGTTTTACCCTGACCAGGGGTGCCTGTGATACAGATAGGGTACAAGCTTACGGCGAACTCCCAGGTATGCTCTCAGTCACCTACTACGGGAAAGCTATTACCCTAGTAGCAGAAAAATTCGGAGAACTCTACCAAAGAGAACCTGTCAGATACCTGCGGCCCAAGTGGCAGGTCCCTATACTGATCAAGGCTGCGCCCGGTGTCAACGATGTGCCCTACCCACCGCGCCTTAGAGCGGCCGCGTCATGGGTTGGAGAGTGCCTCTCTGCCTACGTTCTTGGATCAGTCAAAGACAACAAGTTCCGAGTCATGGAGTATGCAGGTGACCCTGTGACTGTCGGTATACTCCTTCAAAAAATGCTTACAGACTCCGGCATAACGACTGTGACTGTAGATGTGCCCATCCACGATTTCCAGCTCACTGCCTATCTGGAGGCATGCGGGCACAAGGGAGAGGCGGAGCAATACCCGTTCACCTTCATAATAACAAACACGGCAGTCCTCTGGAGTCAAATCCAACCGATACTACAGGAACGCGCCAAAGCAATATGCCCAAATGCAAGGCTTGAGGTCGGTCTCAACGACAGCCCTCCTGGCGAATCCAAGTCTGACAGTCAAAGAAATCGCCGCTCTGGGATTGAGCATGAGTCTTGTCCCAAGTCTGATATGGATCAAACCCGGTGCGAAGCACCGATTGACCTCAATGACGGCAAGGCCCTGCTACACTTCGTGTTCGATGTTGAGAACAGAGAGCAATACGGAGAACCGTGGGACCCTATTCTGCCCTTGCCACTGCCGTGGCCTGGTGGCTTGAACTTCATATGACACAGATCCTGCTGCAGACCGAGGGGACAGCTTGAACTTCCTCTAGCACAGATCTTGCCACAGACTGAGGGGGCCGCGACATGATCATAAGCGCCAGCCGACGAACAGACATACCAGCGTGCTATCCCGAATGGTTTATGAACCGGATCAGGGAAGGCTACTTCTGCAGTGTCAACCCCTTTAACCCGAAGCAGGTGTCCAGAATCAGCCTGCGCCCTGAAGATGTTGATATCATCGTATTCTGGACAAAGAACCCTCTGCCTCTACTCGAGTACCTGCCCGAACTCGACTCATCGAGCTATCTCTACTACTTCCAGTTCACGCTCAACGATTATCCAAAATGGCTCGAGCCGGGCCTTCCACCTGTCTCCGAGCGGATTCAGGCGTTCATTGAGCTGAGCGAATCAATCGGCCCGGGGCGCGTCCTCTGGAGGTACGACCCTATCATCCTGAGCACGGAGACACCCGTTGACTATCACATCGAGCGCGTAGATCTGCTCGCGCGAAAGCTTGGGCCTTACACTAAACGCTTGACAATCAGCTTCTTGGATTTCTATCCGAAGATCATGGGCCGAGTCCAACAGATCGAAGAAGACCGCGGGATCAAGCTGTGGGACATCCGTGACAGTGATCATCAGGACGAATTGCGCCGATTGTGCCTCGCTATCGGCAACATCGGGCTGGCCAACAACCTGGACGTGGTAACGTGCGCGGAGAAGCTGTCCCTTGAGCAGTTTGGCATATTGCCCGGGAGCTGTATAGACGCCGGGCTCATTCGCCGATTGACAGGGAGAGATATCAGATCAGTCAAAGATCCCGGGCAGCGCGACCAGTGCCTATGCGCCCCGTCTGTAGACATGGGTGTCTACAACACCTGCAAGAACGGCTGTATCTACTGCTACGCAAACGCCGGTCAGAAGGCGATCCAACAAAACCTGGCCAGGCACTCAGTCAATGGGCCGTCTCTGATAATGGGTTGATCGCCGCAGCGAAAGGCGAAGGCGGATTCGCTCTGTTGAGGAGTATCGCGAACTGTACTACCCTCAAGCCGTGATAACAGTGAAAAAGGCTATCCAAACCTCTCTTCTCTAACGATCAACCACTGCCCGCTAAACCGCCTGAGAGTCCATCGACCCACTACGGTATTATCAAGCCACTTCTGATCTTTTCCCTTAGCATAGCCTCGGAGAATGACTTGACCCTCCACAACCGCCTCATCTAGCTTATCGTTGAACGTGATTGCTAATCCAGTGAAGCTATATCTCGTATAGTGAATGGCGTCGAATAGCCGATCCCATGCCTCCTTGAGCTCCTCTCTAGTCACCAGATCGACCGGTCCGTTCGAGTCAATGACCTCGAATTCAGCCGCATAGCAGGATGCAACCTGTTCGGAATTCCCAGTCACTGCGCCCTGCTCATACTTATCAAATACCGCCCTTACTTGAGCCTCCTCCAGTGTGCCGCCATTCATCTTGAAACAACCGCTTGCAACAATGCACAGTAATACGATGAGTCCGATTGAGGCGATAGCTCTCCTCACACGATCACCTCCCACATTCTCGCAGGGAAATTCTTCGTATGTGAGGAGATTCCGGCATGATTGTTCGACACGATTTGCTAGCTATGGTCGTTCATCTGATCTCCGTCAATCGTCGCCTTGTTCACAGCGTCAATCCTTGAACGCCGATCCAGCCGAAATGACCTCACGCCTCACCGGTCATGGTCATAGCATGACGGGAATCCGGTCTAGGCGACGCAACAGACGATTGGCACGCACAGCAAGGGGCAAAATGACTCTCTTGAAGACTCACCTAAAAACAAGAAAACGGCAAAAAGCCGTTTTCCTTATCTACAGTATTGGTGAGCCATCTGGGACTCGAACCCAGGACACCCGGATTAAAAGTCCGGTGCTCTACCGCCTGAGCTAATGGCTCACATGTGATACCTGTGCTACTAAAGCCAGTGCTACGCCAACGCCCAGCGCTTTCTGCTACTAGGCGTCAGCGTAGTCTAATATACAGCATACGAGCCTATGTGTCAAATGCGATTTTGGGCTGTCTGGCCAGATTCGGCTCGATCTCTCTGTTGCTGACACTGCTTCCACTGGCGCAAACCTAAAGCAGCCTAGAACGGCTCCTCAGTTATGATAGTCTCACTCCGTCTGCCGCCGACCGACACTATGCAGACCGGCACGCCAACGATCTCAGATACACGGTCGATGTACTTGCGTGCGTTTTCAGGAAGATCCTCTAAACTGCGCGCTTTCGAGAGATCTCCGCTCCAGCCTTCCAGAGTCTCATAAACAGGCCTGCACTGCGAGAGCACCTGGATGTCACCTGGGAAGTTCTCAACTCGCTTCCCATCGACCTCGTAAGCTGTGCATATCTGGACCTGATCCAGACCGGACAGCGTATCCAAATGCATCAGAGCCAGCCCAGTCAGGCCGTTGACCCTTGCAGAATATCTGAGTACGACAGCGTCCAACCACCCGCACCGCCTTGGCCTGCCGGTGGTAGTGCCGAACTCCTTGCCTTTTTCACGAATCCAATCGCCGATCTCATTGTTTAGCTCAGTTGGGAACGGTCCCGCTCCCACTCGGGTGGTATAGGCCTTGGCAACTCCGATCACCTTGCTGATCTTGGTTGGGCCAACTCCTGTGCCTGTACATGCACCACCGGCTGTTGGCGAAGACGAGGTCACGAACGGGTATGTGCCGTGATCAACGTCCAAGAGCGTCCCTTGAGCGCCCTCAAAGAGCACCTTTTGCCCTGCATCAATAGCATCGTTAACCAAGACCGAAGTATCGGTGACGAAGCTTCTGAGCCTGTCTGCCTGCGGTGCCATCTCTGCTACAATCTGATCCTTGGTGAACCCTGTCTGTCCATAAACGCCCTCGATCAAACCGTTGACGTAGGGAAGGACAAGGTCCAGTCTGGCTGAAAGCGACCTGCTATCTACTAAGTCAGCCATTCTAATGCCATACCTGGAAATCTTGTCTGTATAGCACGGTCCTATGCCTCTGCCTGTGGTACCGATCTTCCGGTCGCCTTTGCTCTCCTCCTGGAGCTTATCCAGCGCTTTGTGATAAGGCATTATGACATGCGCCTTATCGCTTACCTGGAGGCGGTCAGTTGAAATGCCTCTATCTGCAAGCGAATCCATCTCGCTGATCAGTACACCGGGGTCAACGACCACACCGTTTCCAATGACACACACCGTGCTATCTGACAGTATTCCAGACGGAATCAGATGCAGCTTAAACTCCTCATCATCTACTTTCACTGTATGACCCGCGTTGTTACCGCCCTGGTATCTGACGACCATGTCAGCTTGTGCGGAAAGCAGATCGATGATCTTTCCTTTACCTTCATCGCCCCACTGCGTTCCGACTACCACGACCGCAGACATACAGGTCACCTCCTCATCTCGCTCTCCATATCGCTCATTGAGCCAAAGGCCAATGAACTAGCGCATTTCCTGTCCCCCTGTCACGTTGATTGCCTGGCCAGTCATGTAGCTAGCTTCGGAGCTCGCCAGAAAAACTAGCACGTTGGCCACATCATCATAATGACAGCTGCGCCCAAGCGGAACCTTCGAAAGGTATTTCTCTCTGACTTGCTCCACAGTCAGGCCCTGGTTCTTTGCATACTGCTCAAACAGGCTATCCTGCCACAACGGCGAATCAAGAAGGTTTCCAGGGCAGATGGCGTTAACTCGAATCCCATACTCGGCCAGTTCAAGGGCTAGGCTCTGAGTCAGGCCGATCCCTCCAAACTTGCTCGCAGCATAAGCGCTGTTCTTGTAGGAACCAAGCTTCCCAGACTTGCTGTTGATCTGTATAATGTTGCCCGATCTCTGCGGAATCATCACCTTCGCTGCTGCTCTGGCACATAGGAAGTAACCCACGAGGTTGACATCTATGACCTTGCGCCATCTTGCAGGATCGAACTCGGCGATCTCGCCAGAGATCACAACCCCTGCATTGGCTACGAGCAAGTCCAGTCTGCCGTATCGCTCAACGGTCTGATTGACCATGTTGTCGACGTCCTGCTCGTTTGTGACATCAACCTTTATAGCCATGGCATCAGGCAGCTCGGCTGCTACCTGCTCCGCAGCATCGATATTGAGGTCTGCTACTACCACTTTGCAGCCCTCTTTTGCCAGGCGTCTGGCCAACGCAGCACCCAACCCCTGCGCTGCGCCTGTGATTATTGCTACCTGCCCTTGCAAGCGTCCGCAGCTGCATACGTCTTGTTCCATGATCTTGTTCCCTCCACTTGCATGTCTCACAAACGCTAACCTAGCTACTAAACACACTTGTCTCTCTACCGAACAACAGCAGGATCAAGTACACAACCCAGTCCTCTCAGCCGAACTGCGTCGAGTACACAACCCTGCCCTGTTGGCGCACTGCCGATCTAGCACTATGCCAATCGACAAGGGCGCCAAGACACTAGTCTAACTTGAGTTGAGATCTGAGCAGCTCGTCTTCAGCCTCTCTTGTCCACATCTGCGCAGGAGTCAGTTTCTCTGCAACATTCGGCAGGTACTCCCCAAGGCGCGTAAGCGGGATCAACGGCAGGTCCTCAAGCTGGGGCCAAATCACTACCTTGCCAGGGAATGACCCGTCTTGAACTGCTCTCAGTCCTTCCTGAGCAGCATTGATGCCGCCAATGGCAGCCACAGAGTGGTTAGTGGCGAGCTCGCCCTTTTGTGTCTGCTCCAAGGTGTACTTCAGGTCGGAAATGCTAGATCCGCTGCTGCCGACATACCTGACGCCCCTGAGATAGGTCGCGCTCACATCAAGATTGGCAATAGTCCCTCTGGGCACACCTGCAAAGATGTTGAGCACGCCTCCATCAGCGAGCCAGTCGGCTCCCTGCTCTATAAGCGCGGGAACAGGTGCCATCACGACGACGTCGTCAAAGCGATGACCAGCTGTCAAAGTCTCTAGAGTCTCGTCAAACGACTTAGGATCTACTGTCTTCGGGTTAATGGTGACGAACTTAGCCCCGCGCTCAACAGCCATTTCGCTAAACCGCCTGACAAGCTCCTCAAGGCGTCTGTCGTCAATGTCCGATGCAACCACAAGCGACGGGCCGTTTGTCTTGCTGGCAGCTATCTGCGTGTGCATCTGTCCCATGGGGCCGCCTGCACCTATGATCCAAGCCTTGCCATCTACCTTGAAGTCACTGTCTCTCTCTACCTTGTACGCGTCCGCGACATTGCGAGTGGTGGAGCCGACAAAATGAAGCCTGTCATAGTGCACCCTGCCAACATCCACCTGGACCTTCCGAGACATCGGAGTCTCAGCAAGTATCGCCAGAATTCCATCTTTGGCAAGTGTCTTGCTCACTTGCTCAAAGAGCTCAGGCGAGGGAGTCCCAAGTATCACTATGTCATCGAACCCGCGGTTGTTGGCGTACTCGCAGACAAGCCGCTCTGCGTCGGATACATCATCCGCGTATATGAGATCATAGCCTCGCCGCTTCGACTCATTTGCCAATTCGTTTCGCAGAGCACCCGTGACATTGGACATGACTATGCGCCTTGGGCCGCCTTCCTCAGCAAAGATGTCTCCCAGCGAACACTGGGCAGAATAGCTTTGGTCTGCGCCAATCACCCAAGCGGATCCCATAGGTTTGAAGGTCTCACGATGCGTAATCCTGAGTGAGGCGACCACGCACGCCCAAGGCTCGCTCAGAGCCACCTCGGCGTAGCCGTCTTCCTCTCTCACAGGGATGAGATAGCACCCCTCATCTCCATCGATGATCTCTTTGCCAATCACTGTGTACTGCTGGAGAGCACCAGGCAACACATATCCAAAAGCCATCGAAGTGCCCTTGTAGAAGACGTCTGCCTGAATGAGATATTTTTCTCCAACTTTAAACCTATCCTTGAGCTCCTCTCCTACCTTTACGATCGTAAGAGACGCTTCATGGCCGGGAACGGTCGGGTCGTTTGCCAGATCTCTGCCGCTGATTCTCGGATGCTGAGGGCCCTGGGTGATCAGCTTGATATCGCTGAAGCACAGGCCTACGGCATCGACACGTGCCAGCAACTCGTCTGGCCCGATCTCCGGCATAGGTACAGACACGGGTTTGCCGTCCTTGCCCAAGTTATCCAGACCTGCCCCGTAAAGCGCCCACCTCAAATTGTTCTTAGGAAGGTCATAGTCGACTTCTCTGTACTTCTTCAAGACGTCTGTCATACGGTGCCACTCCTTACTTCAGGTCTCACATTTCTCTCAAGACTCTCGAAGCGTCCAAACTCCTTCAGGAAGACCAGTTCGGCCTTTCCTGTAGGCCCGTTTCTCTGCTTCGCTACTATAATATCTATGAGACCCTTCTTTTCGCTCTCATAGTTGTAGTAATCTTCTCTGTATAGAAATATCACAACATCTGCGTCCTGCTCCAGGCTTCCACTTTCACGGAGGTCAGCCAGAGACGGGACTTTTTCAGTTCTCTGCTCGACAGCCCTGCTTAACTGCGACAACGCTAGGATGGGAACATTCAGCTCTCGCGCCAACTGCTTGAGTGACCGAGAAATCTCAGAGACTTCCTGTTGGCGACTCTCGGTCCTAGTCCTTCCCACCATAAGCTGCAGATAGTCTACAACTATAAGATCCAGGCCGTGCTCTGCCTTAATCCTGCGAGCCTTAGCTCGCATCTCCATTATAGAGATTGACGGGGTATCGTCAACAAAAATTGAGGCTTCACTCAGTTTGCCCAAAGCAAACGAAAGCTTGGGCCAGTCGTCATCTCTGACGAACCCGGTGCGAAGCCTCTGCCCATCCACCCCTGCAACTGAGCAGAGCATTCTCTGAGCCAGCTGTTCCTTTGACATCTCAAGGCTGAATATAGCCGCAGAACATGACTCACGCAAAGCCGCGTTTTGCACGATATTTAGTGCAAACGCAGTCTTTCCCATGCCGGGCCTTCCGGCGATAATCACCAAGTCCGATGGTTGAAACCCGGACGTGATCTTGTCCAAGTCGGGGTATCCGGACGGTACGCCGGTGATTCCTCCCTTGTTGGTATACAGATACTCTATGCGCTCAAACGCATCAACCAGAACGCGTTTGATGTCGGTATAGCTTTGGATCGATCGCTTCTGGGCAATCTGGAAAATCGCCTTCTCAGCTTCATCAAGCACCACTTCTACATCAGCAGAAGTGTCATAGGCCGACGCAGCTATTGCTGTCCCAGCCTTGATGAGCCCTCTGAGAAGCGAACGGTCCTTGACTATCTTTGCGTAGTACTCTACGTTGGCTGCTGTTGGCACGCTGTTAGCCAGATTTGCTACATATACAGCCCCGCCAACTCTATCAAGCTTGTCTTGCTCCCGCAGAGCCTCTGTAACAGTTACTAGGTCTGCCGGTTCGCCCTTTTCGAACAAATCGCAGATAGCCATGTATATTGCTCTATGGGCTTCCTTGTAAAAGTCGTCGGGCTCCAGCATGTCGATCACTTTGGCGATCGCGTCACGGTCGATCAACATCGACCCCAGAGTCGACATCTCCGCCTCGATGCTCTGCGGTGGGACTCGCTCCACAATACTCTGATCGTGCATAACTCTATACCTCGAGACCTTATCGCCTGAAGCTGCAGCAACAGCCTTTCCACAGTCATGGACAAAAAAGGCATTGTTGCAGCCTAAGAACCACTATGTCTAGTATATGACACCGTAAGAGGGCATACACAGCGCGTTGAGGCCAACTAGTCATCAGCCTCGACAGTTACCTTGATGGCCTGCGACACTCCTGCATACAAGCGCACGTTTACAGTGTACTCTCCAAGCGCGCGGATAGGCTCTTCGAGTTCGACCTTCTTCTTGTCTATCTCCTCTCCAACGACCTTGGAGAGAGCATCAGCTATGTCCTTGTTTGTAATAGATCCGAACAAGCGTCCCTTCTCGCCTGCCCGCGCCTTGAGGACTATGCCTACTTCAGCCAACCGAGAAGCGAGGTCCTCTGCCTGGCCCCTTTCCCTCTCCTTGCGCTTAGCCTCAGCCTGCTTGATTCTGTCCAGATCCCGGATATTGCTCTCAGTAGCTTCGACCGCCAGTCCCCTTGGGATCAGGTAGTTCCTGGCGTATCCATCAGCTACATTGATCATCTCTCCCTTTTTGCCTTTACCCTTGAGGTCTTCTGTCAGGATCACTCTCATCCGAAGACACCTCCAACTTCCTAAAATCCAACCACGCATCCAGGACACCTATCCAAGGCGTAGCAACAAACGCTAGCTGAACGACGCCGAAAAACATACCAAACACCACTAAGAGCGCCTTGACTCCCGAAGGTACTTGCCAGCGGGCGAAGTAATACACAATGACAGCCAATCCTTGGACCATAAATACCATGTAGAACACCAAAAAGAGGTTGAGGCCAATCCTGGTCAGAAGCTCTATGCCACGCAGCCCGCCCAGTGTCACAAGGAGAAATCCGAGCACAAACCCCCAACCGTAGGTCCATCCCAAGCGCCATCTCCTAAATGGCGGTATATCGGCAAGCTGAACTCTAAATCTGCGCAGTACCTTCCTGAATATCCAAAACGATATAGCCGCATTGCCTGCTGCGCTGAGGCACACCAGTGCAGGTATGCTCATCATCAAATACGGCCTCATCATCCCGGTGTCAATCGCTGAAACCGGAGCGCCAAACTCTGACATCTGCTCAGCCATCGTGTCATACATCTCAAGAATGCTGTCAATGGTCGCTGATGGCGTCACATCCGAAACTCCCATAATAGCGACAGCTACATACACGATAAACAAGAACGCCACAACATATCCGGCAGCTGTCACAAGAAACGCTACCGACGGCCTTTGCAAAAACCGTCTGTGTGCTACACCGAGCGCCAGGCCCGCAATCACGACGTCTGCTGCTGCGATGAGAGCCGATATCCCTGTAAGCGCGAACAGCAACAACGTGGTGACAGTTGCAGCCAGGAGCCCAAACCCAAATCCATGCCTGACTACCACCAGAGCTACGGGGATGGCGAGAAACAAGCTTAGAAACGGCAGATACCTATTCAAGAACGCCAACATCACCGTGATGCCGACGAGCATCGCTCCTTCGGTGATAGCCCTGGTATTGCTTTTTTCAGGCACCAGCTTCATCTCCTCTTGGATGTCAAGTGTCTCTGAAGATCCGAGAGATCGCCATACCACTTCTCAATCTCATGGCCCTTGTCTATGTTCTCTGTTAGCTTGGCCAGTATAGCCTGGTCAATCTTCTCGGCCTGGAAGCCTATACGTTTTCCAAGCAAATAGCTGTTGAGCACAAGGGCGGCAAGGGAGTCAAGCATCCGATCGGAGTTGACATTGACCATGGCGCGGAACAGGGCAGCTATTGCTCCTGTCATCTCGGCTTTCAGCCACTCGATGGTCTTGCGGTTTCGGGCAATGTCAACATCCTGTCTCATGTGCTCAACACCCTCCATGCTCGGTGCGGACAAGCTCCGGTTGCCCGGTATCACTGCCGCATAAGGCCTCTTGTACTAGGTAACGCCAACACATCCTAATGCCTGGACGCTAAGATACGATTCTAGAGACGTGTGTTGATCTCCTGTTAACAGCCCAAACCAGCATCCAACAACAAAAAGCAGGAGATATGACTCTACCTCCTGCCTATCGTCTCAGCTGCCCTCTGAACCTGACATAGCAGTCAGAAAGCCTGCCTCGAGCAAAATGTCAAATCTGCGTGTCACTCTGCAACATACGGCAGTAGCGCCATGTGTCTAGCTCGCTTAATTGCAGTTGTCAATCCCCTCTGATGTCTGGCACAGTTGCCCGAGACCCGCCTAGGCAGAATCTTGCCTCGCTCAGTGATATAGCGTCTCAAGCGACTGGTATCCTTGTAATCTATATATTCGATCTTGTCAACGCAGAAGCTGCATACCTTGCGTTTGGATCGCCTTCTATCCCTTCTCAAACTCTACACCTCCTAGCGACTTATCGCACTAGAAAGGCAGATTGTCCAGGTCCAAATCGTCCTCGAATTCATCTGATTGACTGTCAGTGCTGAATCCTCGGTCGTACGCATCCCTAGCACTGCTGTCTGCCACTCCGCTGCCAGCGCTAGGCAACTGCTCTCTGGCATCGCCTGGACTTCTCCTCGGCCTTTCCAGGAACTCCACCCTGTCTGCGACAACCTCTGCTACCCGGCGTCTTTGACCATCCTGAGTCTCGTAGCTGCGAATCTGAAGCCTGCCTTCGACTGCAGCCAAGAAGCCCTTCTTTAGATAGTTTGCGCAGTTTTCAGCCTGGTTTCTCCACACGACAACGTCGATGAAGTCTGTTTCTCGCTCACCCTGCTGATTAGTGAAGGGGCGATCAACCGCAAGTGTAAAGCGTCCTACCGCTACTCCACTCTGCGTATATCGCAACTCTGGGTCTGCAGTCAATCTACCTATCAGGATGATCTTATTCACCAGGCACACCACCTTGAATCGTATCAGTGTCGCACAAGTCACTCTCGCTACGACCCGCACGCTGCTGCGGGTGCTCGTTACTTGTCCTTGCGCAGGATCATGTAGCGGATGACGCTGTCAGTGATCTTCATGACCCGGTCGAGCTCCTGGGCCACTTCGCTACCACCCTTGAACTCGATGAGCACATAGAAGCCTTCGGTGAACTTTTTTATCTCGTAAGCCAGCCTCCGCCGGCCCATCCTCTCGAGCTGAGTAACTTCTCCACCATCAGCGGTGATCAGATCCGTAAATCTGCTAACTGCAGCCTCGATGCCCTCCTCGTCTAGCTCTGGGCTGAGGATGCACATCACCTCGTATGTGTTCATCTGCTTCACCTCCTCCCCACGGACTACGGCCCCGCCACCAGGCGGAGCAGGGATTGCCAGACCATTATACCATTGGGTATTTTCAGGCGCAAGCAAACCGGCGGGTGATTATTCAAGTGTGCAGCTACACCCGGCTTGCTCCTATGCTGGTCAAAAACCTGTCAAACGCTGCAATACCCTCAGCGTCTTGCTTGAACACTCCGGAATCCTCAAGCACTCTCTGGAACTTCACACCGATCTCTTGCTGCAAGGCCTTCTCAGCCTCATCAACTCCGAGCGAGGTGCCGTACCTCTGAGTCAGCTCCCCTATCCACTCCATATGCTTGGCGAGAGGATGCGACTCGTCTTCGAGTGCGCTCGACAGATTCGACCTGCCCGTAAGGATGCTCGCAATCTGCTCTACCTCCTGAAGTAGCCGCCCTGGAAGTATTGCTAGCCCCATCACCTCGATCAACCCGATGTTCTCCTTCTTGATGTGATGAAGGTCAGCATGCGGGTGGAATATGCCGAGCGGGTGCTCCGGGCTCGTCCTATTGTTCCTCAGCACGACATCGAGCTCGTAATCTCCATTTGACAAACGCCTGGCTATAGGCGTGACAGTATTGTGCCTTATTTCATCCGAGCTATACGCATGAATTCCGACCGACTCGTCAGAGTAATCGATCCAGGAGTGGAGTATGAAGTCAGCAGCAGCTACGAGGCGCTCCTTGTCGGCTGAAGAGATGCGTACAGTAGAGAGTGGCCACTCCAGCATAGCCCAGCTGACGCCCGTAAATCTAGAGTGCTCGTAATGGCTAATGACCTTGGCATCATCCATCGGGAACCTATGCCTTCCACCCTGGAAATGGTCGTGACTCAATATGGACCCGCCGACTATAGGAAGGTCTGCATTGGAGCCTATGAAGTAGTGCGGGAACTGGTCCAGGAAGTCAAGGAGCCTCTGGAATGTAGCCCTCTCGATCTTCATCGGGACATGCTCGTGCTTCAAGACGATGCAGTGCTCGTTGTAGTAAACGTACGGGGAGTACTGCATGTACCACTGCTCACCTGCAAGCGTGACTGGGATCACTCTGTGATTCTGCCGCGCAGGATGATCGATTCGCCCTGCGTATCCAACATTTTCTACACATAGCACGCATCGGGGGTATGCGCTCTGCGACCTGTTCCTTGCAGCAGCGATATCGCGAGGATCCTTTTCGGGCTTGGACAGATTGATCGTCAGCTGAAGCTCTCCATATCGAGTCGCGGCAGTCCATTTGCGATCTTTCCTGATGCGCGCCAATCGTATATAGTTGGTGTCTCCTGACAGTTTGTAAAACCAGTCTGTCGCAGCCTGGATCCCCTGATCTGACCGAATTCGCTCAAAGCTTGCGACCACTTCTGATTCTCTGGGAGTCAGAAGGCCCATGATCCTCGTATCAAACAAGTCTCGACGCGCTCTCGTGTCCTCTTCGATCAACCCGACCGCGACCGCATGGTCGCAAAGCCGCTCGAGAAGGCCTTCTAAGAACACACCGTCATCACAGCATACCGGGCATTCCTGATCGACTGGCCCGTCAAAAGGTTCAGGGATCTGAAGCAAGTCTAAGAGTGCGTTTCTCCTCTCGACTACGTCATCCCTTGATATGAGCCCTTTGTCGAGAGCATAGGCGATCAGCAACTCAACGTTTCTTGCAGCATTCGTGTAGTCGCAAGCCAGGGGCATCCTGCACTCACCCTCCAGTTGAACCAGAATCATCTGTCGGCTCAGGCGAATCCGCATGTTCTTTGGAATCCGTCGCAGCCTGCCCAGACTCAGGCAGGCCATATCTCGATGAAACTATCCTCTTTACGCTCTTCTCGAATTTGGCGCGCGGAAGCATGACGACACGGCCACATCCCGTGCACTTGATGCGGAAATCAGCTCCTACGCGCATTACGACCCAACTGTCATTTCCGCAAGGGTGCTTTTTCTTCATCTGAACTACATCATCGAGACGGTATGTACGTCGCATCATGAAGTCTCACCTGTTCTCGTCCGTATACGCAGATTATACTACTTAACCGGCTCAATTTCCAATTAACACACTGAGCAGACTGCGTAAGGCTAAGTGAGGCAGAATAGCGACCCGGTTCTTTCGATCAGCTCCAGTCCCATTCTAGCCTGGGTGGTTGAACCACGGATAAGCCATGAGATGATAAGACACTGGGAAACTGACTTAAGCCCTAAAGATATTGCCGTGCTGCCTTGGGATGAAATAGAAAGAAGCCTTGAATACTTGAGAGGATTCTGAATGCTACCCATGTCCAATCCCACTGCGTCCAACCAGGCGAAGTTAGGAGGTCAACGAGTTGAGAACAAAAGAGGAGTATTATGAGTTGGTGTTACAGAACAGAAAGCTTGCAAACGATCCTGAGGTCCTCAAATGCACCTGCCCCGAGACACTGTGCGAATGGCATGGGCGTTGTCGAGAGTGTGTGGCGTTGCATAAATATCACAAGGATCATGTGCCCGCATGTCTGCAACCATTTATCAACGAGAAGCTTAGAGAGCTTGTCAAAATAGGGGAATTAGTAGCGATAAGGAAAGAGAAGACACCGGCCGAGTACAGGCTGTATGTCAGAGAGCGAGACAACGAGGCTGCCACACGTTCAGATTCGGGTCAAAATGATCACGGCAAGAAATGTTAAGACCTCTTGCAAAAAACCTGCCATACTGTAAGTGGAACTTATAGTAATACGCAGGAGAGAAAGATGGAGAGATTTCAAAGGATAAGCGAGGTCTTGCATTACATAGAAGAACATCTCTATGAGATCGAAGACTATGAACAGGTCGCCGATGCGTTCTGTTTCTCACCTTATTACTTCCATCGGCTATTCTCCGCTGTCGTTGGCAAGCCTATTGGTTCGTATATACGGGAACGCCGATTAGCAAAAGCCGCAGAGCTTCTAACAGATCTGGACAAAACCATCACATCTATATGCTTCGAATGCGGGTTCAATTCATCCCAGTCCTTCTGCCGCTCCTTCAAGAACAGCTATGGTGTTTCGCCAAGCGAATACAGAAAGCAGGGTTATACTCCGGTAGTGATGTCGGTCGAGGAGATTATAGAGAAATTTGCGAAAAAGCTTAGAGGGGGTATCCTTGTGCATCCAAAGATGATCAAAAGAGGGAAGCTGCTAATAGCCGGTGTTACAGGTGACGGAAGCAAGACCCGTGAGTTATGGGAGAAGTTCACGGAGCTCCATAGGAGGATCGGCTTCAAGAACAAGGTTTCGGACAACGCATATGAGGTCCGCATCTACGATGACAACAAGTGCACATGTCACGTGGGTGTCTGTGTATCAGATCCTCAGGTTGACAGTTCCTTTACTGTGCTAGAGCTGCCTGCATCGACCTATGCTGCATTCGAGGTATATGTCGCCCGCGGCTATGACAGCGAAAATGACGCCATGGACGAGTGGCTTGAGGCAAACAAAGAGAGGCACAGGCAGCGTACGATCGATGGCAACCCGTACGTAGTCGAGTTTTATGACGAACGATTCCAGGGCGACAGCGAAGACTCGATAGTGGAGATATGGGTTCCGATCGAAGAAGTCAAATAGAGATGCTGCGGGGCGGTTGTCTCATGTCAGACATGGCAATCGGCTGGCTTCTTGAGGGCGACAAAATCGGTTTGACACAAGAGGCGGATAAGCACCGAAAGCAAAACACTCCTTGTGTCAAGGAGTGTCGCTAGTGATCGCTGGATTGCGTGCCGGAGGCCTGGCTACCTCAGCGTGGTGGGAACAAACATATCTATGAGACCAATGACAAAAGCCGCTATGAGTGCCCCCACTATTGAGATCTCCATGCCTGGCGTGACGAACTGGGCAATGTATATGACGATGGCTGATGTCAAGAACCCGACGACCCCACGTCCGTACGGCGAAATGCCCTCACCGAGTAGTGCCTCAATGATGTACCCAGCGACAGTTATGACCACGGCAGCGATGAGAGCGCTGACAAAGCCCAAGCTGCTAAAGCCGGGAGCCACCCAGCTGACCACCATGAGGACGAGAGCCGAGACCACTAGTCTCACTACGTGTCTCACCCAACCGCCCAAGATCTCACCTCCCGACTGTGTGTTGATTTCCGTGAATGCCCAATAGATAGACTAACCACGGCTCAACGATTTATGCACATGTGCTGGATAGGTGTGTTGGATAGGCGGATGGTGATCTGCTGCTTGGTTTACTTGCGATTGAGCCACTCGCTGCTTGAGTATTTTTCCTTTGCAAGTTGCTGCGCCAAACTGATTTCAAACTCTGTGAGATCCTCCGGCACCAGTTGTTGATTCAGCCGGCGTGAGAACCCAACAACCAATGCTGCGGCAGTCTCATCAAAGCCGACTTGCCTGCCAAGCACGCGCGAGACAGTCTCTGTGTTATCTACCAGTGACCTCTGCGAAGCTGCCTTTCGCTCCTCACTGGAGAACTTCAGCACACTCATTAGTTTCTCTACATCGAAATCCAGGAGAATGGAACCATGTTGGAGAAGAACGCCGTTTTCCCTTCTCTGCGCACTCCCGACCAACTTCTTTCCATTTACAGTGATCTCATACCACGAAGGCGAGTCAAAGCAGGCTGGAGCGTGTCCAGTCCCCGGACGTGCATGGCGGTCTCTTTGACCGTCCTCCCTTGAGTAGATCTCCGCAGGAACCCCCATGTCCACAAGGCCTTCGACAATCGCCGACGCAGCCACTTGATAGGACTCCCTCACTCCGGGTGGGATAAGCGGATGGTCTTCCCTAACGATGAAGCTGTAAGTCACTTCAGCCTCATGCAAAACTGCCCTGCCTCCGGTGGGCCTACGGACTATGTCCACTCCAAGCTCCTTGCACCGCTCTACGTTGACCTCACGTTCAATGCGCTGAAATGCACCTATAGACAAGGTAGGGAGATGCCAACTGTACAGCCTCACAGTCGGAGGCACTCGTTCCTCTCTGACTGCATTCATAATCGCTTCATCTATAGCCATGTTTTCCGCCCCTGTCAGAGGGGGGCTAACAACAAGACGCCAACTCACCGACTTTGTCTCCTCCACATCTTGTGCACGACGGCCCTATCCGATCGCCCGCAGCGGCCCTATCCGACTGCCCATGACAGCTCTATTCGAGTCGCCCACAACGAGCAGACGAAGGCTACTGGCTGCCCAGCAACTCGTGCCTGACAGCCTCTTTGCTCCACAATCGAGTATCTGCAATGGCCTGGACTACCTCGTCCTTAGTCAACGGACGCGGGTAGTTGTACATCACGGACCCGGGGCGTTCGTTGTAATAAGGCCTGTTGCAGAACTCACACCCGGACGTTTCAAAAGCCTCGCCGCTACTAAGGGCCTTTATCGCCCTGCTCTCTGGCACGTCGATAGAACAGATCATGCCGTCTCTGAAGCAAAAACCGTCCACGGAGACCATGCCGAGCTTCAGCAAGTACAATGCCGTTTGTACCCGCCTGTAGTGACCGATCTCCGGGGGCCTGTGTGACTCCAGTGCTGTGCCCTTTACTGGTGTAAACGCAAACAGCCCCACAGTGAGGCCCATACCCAAACACTCTGCGATCAACCTGACTGCAGACTCCTCAGTCTCGCCCAGCCCTACTATGATGTGGGTGCTGATCTTGCCTCCATACATAGAAGCTGCAGAGAACAGAAACGCCTTTGCCGACTCAAACCTCCCACCCTTGACCTGCGCGTAGATCTCGGGATCTGCTGCGTCAATCGCAATTCCAAGGCGGTCAACTCCAGCGTCAAACAGCTTGGCGATGTCTTTCAGAGAGTGGGGCCTGAACGACACGGATACAGGGATTCCTGCAGCCTGCTTTAGCAACGGAACTAGAGTCAGCAGGTCTAGAAGCGTCTCTGCGCGATCCGTCGCCTGGATACAGATCCTTTGGAGCTTTAAACCTCCTATGCCTTCTTGACGCGTCACGCCGGAGCTCTGCGGGCGTGAGGTAGCCAGGCGTAATCCTTCCAAGAGCTCAGACAGATCGACTACAGGCCAGCTTACCCTAGAAAGCATCCCGGCCTCGGCACAGCTCTGAGACGATTGTGCGCAAAAAGCGCACGCATTGCTGCATCTCTCGCCAAGCAAAAGGTACGCGGTCGTCGGGAGGTCATCGCAGCGTCCCTTTAGCAGCCCCAGTGCTATGCAGGTCCCGGTAGACGCCCTCAACTGCTGCCGCAATCGCCCAGAGGCCGGGGGATGAAGGCGCTCTGAAGTCTGCACGTCTGAAGTCGGCGCGTCTGAAACCATTCTAACCTCATCCATGTAAACGCGACTCATAGTGCGCAACACTCCTCTGCCCAGACGACCTCCAGTCCCATCTCATGGGCACGCTCAACAGTATCCCTATGCGGCAGGACAATCGAGTCGACGCCCAAGTCAAGGCACATGCGATCCAGCTCGCTTCTATACTGGCCGCGAGGCCTCATACATCCGAGCTGCACCGTTCCGTCAGAGAAGAGAGACCGAGCAGTCTCTACGACAGTCCGGACGTAACTCAACTCCGGCGGTTGTCTATCGGCAAAGCGGGTTCCTGGAGTAGGAATGAAGACGATAAAGACAACCTCACTCGCGCCGAGGTCTCTGATCATCCGCAGAGCCGACAATTCGCCGGATGGTTGGCCGCCGTCGAGTCCAATGCAGACGTGCGGCACAACGCGGCACTGACTCGCTAGGAGTTCGTAGGAGCGCACATAATCGTCCACCGAACGCTCAAGTCCGTAGACGTTGCGAATAGCACGATTGTCGCCGACAAAGTCAAACGACACCACATCTGCCACAGCTCCAATCGCCTGCGCGTCCGACTCATCTGAAATCAAGCCTACATGCATGTTGATTCGCCTACCCGAATCCGGTCCAATCTTCCTGACGGATTTGAGCGACTGAACGACAGGGACTACGCCCTGATCCGAACAGCCACCGCTAATCAGGTAGCTGGTAATCTCAGCATCACATCGACCTGGTTCGGCTACGAGATCAGAGAGAGGAACCATGTGAGACAAATAGCGGCCACCACAGTGGGCACAGTCAAGTTGGCAGGCTGACCCGGTCACTGAGACAGATAGCGTACGCTTTGGGTTCACGAATGTTATCAGTCGGGCCAATGCATCTTCCTCCAACCCAATTCTATACCTCCAGGACCCTAGTGTCCAGCTAAGGGGTTGTTGACCTGCTATCTGTATGTGATCTGACATGGGAAATGGTGGTGACGCAAATGGCCCCATAGACGCATATACATAAGGTCTTCTCTACACGTATGTGGTCTCATGCATAGGGCGAGAAAACATCACATCTTATGCTAGATCCCCCATACGGATCGGGAATACTACATATCATCGTCGCAACCAGAATTAGGAAATACTTCAACAAAAATACGCCTGCCTGCTCAATTTCCTGACCAGACAGGCGCACATCCCGGTAAAGCCTCGACTCCCAAACTTCACAGCCTCACACAACCGCTCAACCCCGCGACCACTTGAGATCCGGCTTCCTGGCAGCTCTCACCTCATCGAGCCTTCCAACTACAGTCGTGTGTGGAGCGCCAATCACCTTGTCCTTGTCTCTCTCGCACTCCTCTGCTATGGCCAGCATTGCGTCGGCAAACGCGTCCAGAGCCTCGATGCTCTCAGTCTCTGTAGGCTCTATCATGAGCGCCTCGCTGACAATCAGCGGGAAGTACATGGTAGGAGGATGCACTCCGTAGTCCAAGAGCCGCTTTGCGATGTCTCCCGCCTTGACACCGAGTTTCTTCTGTCTGGCAGCTGATAGAACAAACTCGTGCATGCAAGCGCGGTCGTATGGAACGTCAAACGCTCCCCTCAAACGTGCAAGCAGATAATTGGCGTTGAGGACCGCGTGCTTGCTTGCTTCTGTGAGCCCCTCTGCACCAAGTTGGCGGATGTAGCAGTATGCTTTGATGCAGACCCCCACGTTGCCGTAGAACGAGCTGACTTTGCCTATGGAGTCCGGACAGTCTTGATCCAGGTAGAAGCGCCCCTCATCGTCCCGTCTGATTCTGGGTTTAGGAAGAAACCTCGCCAGGTGCTCCTTAACTGCAATGGGGCCTGATCCGGGCCCTCCCCCGCCATGCGGTGTCGAGAAGGTCTTATGGAGGTTGAAGTGCATGACGTCAAACCCCATATCTCCAGGCCTGCATATGCCCAAGATCGCGTTCATATTGGCACCGTCGTAATAAGTCAGGCCTCCTGCATCGTGCACTATCTTAACGATCTCTTTGACGTTTGCATCAAAGATACCGAGCGTGTTCGGATTGGTGAGCATCAGCCCTGCAACCGAATCGTCTGCCAGCCGCCTCAAATCGTCAAGATCCACCCCGCCTTGGTCGTTGGACTTGACCTCGACTACCTCAAATCCCGTCAGCGCAGCGCTGGCGGGGTTGGTACCATGCGACGAATCAGGCACGAGGACCTTGCGCCTCTTTGCATCTCCTCTTGCGTTGTGGAAAGCCCTGATAAGCATCAACCCAGTCATCTCGCCGTGGGCTCCTGCTGCAGGCTGAAGGCTGGCGCAGTCCATACCACCGATCTCGCATAGGAACTGCTCGAGTTCGTACATGAGCGCCAACAGGCCCTGTGCATCTTCGACAGGCTGCAGCGGATGAAGGGACTCAAAACCCGAAAGCCGGGCAATATCCTCATTGACCTTTGGGTTGTATTTCATCGTGCAGCTGCCAAGAGGATAGCTTCCAACGTCAACTCCGAAATTGCGCCTACTAAGCCTCGTGAAGTGCCTTATCACATCGACCTCGCTCACTTCCGGCAAATCTGGGCCCTCCTGGGCAATAAGATGCTCTGGAATGAGCTGCCTAAGGTCCTTAGAAGGCACGTCGCAATCAGGCAGGTCAACGCCCATCCGACCAGGTGACGACAACTCAAAAATGAGCGGCTCGTTGCTGCGGCTCATAAGATCTCCCCCAGTCTCTCGGCGAACTCGTCCATCTCGTCTCTAGTGCGCTTCTCAGTGACACACACCAGGAGGCAGTTGTCCATATCAGGATAGTGCGGACCCAGAGGCTCTCCTGCGAGTATGCGATGCTTTCTGAGTTCTGAGACGACCTTGTCAGCCGGCAAGGGCGTCCTCACGACGAACTCTTTGAAGAAGGGAGCCGTATACGCCAAGCTGACTCCATCAATACTGCTGAGTCGATCGGCAAGATAATGCGCCTTCTGCAGGCAGAGCTCTGCAACCTTGCGCAATCCCGACTTGCCCATCAGGCTTAGATAGACAGTCGCAGCCAAAGCGTTCAACGCTTGGTTGGTGCAGATGTTGGAGTAAGCGCGTTCTCTGCGTATGTGCTGTTCTCTAGCCTGAAGAGTCAACACGTACCCTCTGTTTCCCTCTGTGTCAACAGTAGCACCAGAGATCCTCCCAGGTATGTATCGCAAATAGTCCTCCCGAGCGGCCATGAAGCCCAAGTAGGGCCCGCCGTAATTGAGCGGGTTGCCAAGAGACTGGCCCTCGCCCACCACTATATCCGCTCCGAGGGCTCCGGGCGGCTTGAGGATGCCCAGTGCAATCGGGTCTGCAACCACTACCAACGACGCGCCAGCGCTGTCGCACATCTTCGAATAAGCGCCGATGTCCTCGATCGTGCCGACAAAATTAGGATACTGCACAACCAAGCACGCCGTATCCTCATCAAGCAAGCTCTGCAGCTCTTCTTGGCTCGTTGATCCTTCGGACGCCCTCACTATTTCCAGCGCAGCCAGGCCCTGGGAAAGGTAGGTCTCTACCACCGCCCTGTAGTGTGGGTTGACAAGCTGTGAAACCAGCACTCGCCTTCTGCCCGACTTATTGAGCGCCATAATAGCGGCTTCTGCTGTTGCAGTGGCGCCGTCATATACGGATGCGTTGGCTATATCCATTCCAGTCAGAGCACATATCATGCTCTGGAACTCGTAGATCACCTGAAGCATGCCCTGGCTGATCTCCGCCTGATAGGGGGTATAAGAGGTGTAGAACTCAGACCTGCCGACTATATGCCGAACTGCGCTGGGTATAAAATGGTCGTATGCCCCCGCACCCAGGAAGCTGGTATAATAGTCGACGCCTCTGTTCCTCCTGGCGATCAGACTGAGCTCGCGGATTAGCTCCATCTCCGACAGCGGAGGAGGTAAGTTCAGCGGCTCCGCGAGTCTCAGCGACTCGGGTACGCTGTCGAATAACTCATCTATATCCTCGATCCCGATGGTGCGGGCCATCCGCTCTCTGTCGCTCGGGGTATGAGGGATGTAAGGCATTACTCGCCCTCCTCAATCGACTCCGAGTACTCCTTGGCTGTCAACAAGCTCTGCACCTCACTCGGATCATTCATCTCGATGACTACCATCCAGCCCTCACCGTACGGATCTTCATTGACGGTCTCAGGCAAGTCATCAAGGCTGGTGTTTACTTCGACAACCACGCCACTGACAGGAGCATAGATGACCTCGGACGTTTTCATCGAATCGATCTCTGCAAGCTTGTCTCCCTTTGACACGGACTCGCCTACCTCCGGCAGGTACAGGGCTACTACGTCGCCAAGCTCGTCCTGTGCATGATCAGTTATACCCACTCGCGCCTTGTTCCCATCGACCTTGACCCACTCGTGCGACTTTGCATACCTCAGTTCCTCAGGAATGTTAGCCACAGTATCACCCTCCATCATTTCAGCTGTAGCAGAGCACACTTCAACTCAAGCACCGACTCAGAACACACTTCCCGCCCAAGCACAGCTTAGAGCACGCTTTTCGCCCCAGCACAGGCTTGCTGCTCTCCTCTATCGCTTTACTCGAGGCGCCACGAAAGGAGTCTTGGCTGCCTGAGCTGAGAGTCTCCTCCCCCTCTGCACCACACTCAATGAAGTCGACTTATCCTCTGAAATCACAGAGGCTGCCTCTGCGCTGACAAGGGCAAGGGCAATGCCAGCGCCAAGTACCGGCGAAAACCCGCCACTCGTAACGTATCCAACATCCTCACCATTGACACACACTCGATCAGAAGTCCGAGGCACCCCACGCTCTACCAACTTGAGTCCCACTATGTGCCGGGCCGGCCCAGACGCTTTCACGCCTGCCAATGCCTCTCTGCCCACAAACTCAGCTTTGTCCAGCCTGACCGTGAAGCCCAACCCCGCTTCGTATGGATTGATCTCGGTGGACAACTCGTGTCCATAGAGTGAGTATCCCATCTCCAATCTTAGGCTGTCCCTCGCACCGAGGCCGCAGGGAGTTACAGTTGATCCGTCTACTTCACACTCAAGCAAAGATCGCCATAGCTCAACCGCGCGCCCCGGCTCAAGGTAGAGCTCAAACCCGTCCTCACCGGTATATCCAGTCCGAGAGACAATGACGTCAGTCTCGCCGTACTTGAGGGTCTCAAAGCTGAAGTACTTGATATGCGACACTGAAGTGCCGAGGACACTGCCAAGCACAGTCTCAGCACCGGGGCCCTGAAGAGCGAGCAGCGCAAGAGTATCGCTTATGTCGGCAATCCTGACATCTACACCCTCACTCAAGGCGTCTGAACTGCAAGACGCATTGCCTGCAGCATATGATTGCCTGAAGCTGTCGCCGACCTTGAGGATATGCTCTAAGTCAGTGGCTGTATTGGACGCGTTTACGACAAGTATGTACCGCTCTCCCATATCCATCACAAAAAGGTCATCAATGACGCCACCGTCATTGTTGCACATCAAGGAATATTGCGCACTGCCCGGGCCTATTCTATTGGCATCGTTGGTCAAGAGGTAGTTCACGAACTCTTTTCTGTGGCGTCCGGAGATCTCAATCTCACCCATGTGAGATGCGTCAAACAACCCGCAGAATTGCCGAACAGCCATGTGCTCCTCACGTATCCCACGATACTGCAAGGGCATTTCAAACCCGCCGAATTCGGTCATCTTTGCACCCAGCCTGACATGCTCCTCGTGGAGCGGGCTGCGGCGCAGCTTCACATCTATGTTGGAAGGCATGGCTACCCCTCCTAACAGAACAACGGCAATCCAATAAGACTGCTCATTTAAGGACGATCTGGCAGTACTGCTTATTCCGCTACAGGCCCTCGAAATCCTGCAGGGGAAGGAATCGACTCCGGCAGATCTCAACTGACCCACCCTGTTGTCCGGGCCAGAACAGCTCCACTCCGACGAGGTTGTGGCGGTTGACGAGGTCTAATCGGCGCGGGAGCGTCCTGGCATCCTCGTACCAGAAGTCCCCCTTGACCTTCCTGCTCATCAGATAGGCCTTGACGTAGCTGTCCTCAGGAAAGTACCTGCGCCTCACAACATATCTCTGAGCCAGCTCCTCCACTGTCAGCGCGTCGACATAGTCCTCAGGCTCATAATCAGACTGCGAGTCTGCGTCTCCCTGAACTACTGCCCCGCACATAAAGCCAGCAGCAAGCTTCCAACAAGGCACCGATCTCAGCGCGGATGCGATCACGTCCCGAACGAAGTTCATCGAAATAAGCGGTTCGTCAGGGTCACCCAAAAGGGCCGGATCTCGCCAGCACCTCGCCACGACAACATCGACATGTTCGAGCATGTCAAGAACAGCAAACCCGGCGAGGGCAGACCTGAACACTCCTTTGCCAAGTTTGCTTCGGCAGAACCACTCGCCAGGCACCGAAGCAATTATCCTTCTGCTCTTTCCGGCTATTTTGCGAACCCTTGCGAGGAATCTAAGAAAATCCAGAGTCTCTCCTGCTCCGACCATTCTCAGGTCGACCGAAACCCCCTGGACAGATGACTCCCTTATCACTCGCTCGAGCCTTCTCAGGGTCAGGTCGAGTAGAGGTGCTGTCCAGATCAAACCATCACCTGCAGGTGCGCTATTGCGCAGCAGTCCGGCTGACTTATCCGTCCTATCGGGCTCGAAGTCGCTAACAGCCACGTAGATTGACTGCTCCAATGGAGGGAGCTCAGGGCGTTCAGACTGCTGACACAGAGGAGGCCCAAGCCGTTCAGACTGCTGAAGCGGAGGAGACGCGAGCCGTTCATGTCCTGGCGGATCTACCAATGCCTGAGGCGACACAGCAGGAACTACTACAGAATCATGCGATGACAACGCACCAAGCAACTTGCCTCCTTTCGCCTCAAGCAGCGCAGTAGAAAACCGCACCCAGAGCTTCCTCATGCTGTAGGCTATCGGCTCACCCGCAAACACGCGTTCACCAGCGATTGTGCTGCTGGAACGCACATTGTCCGCCTCCACTCCTAGATACTTAGCTATACTGCCTATATGACTACACGTTGGCAGTGACTCCGGCCTCACCGCGCCGTAGGGATCCAAGAGAGCATTGCGTCAAACTTCTGAGCAGCTTCGTGATCCATTTGGTCAAACACATGGCTGTATATGTCGCCCGTGATCTTGACTGACGAGTGGCCCAATCGAGCACTGACTGTCTTGAGAGGCACCCCTCCCATAGCCAGCAGTGTAGCATGCGTATGCCTCAAGCCGTGGAAATTGATCTGCGGCACACCTGCACGTGAGACCAGGCGCCTGAAGTACTGGCATCCGATGTAATCGGGGTTGAGTGGCCTGCCGTCTACTCCGGCAAACACCAAACCGTTGTCCGTATAGGCTTCTCCCATCAAGAGCTTCTCTCTATTCTGAGATTCGGCATGTCTCCTCAGTGTCTCGCACACCTGCTTTGAAAGGGCTACAGTACGACTGCTGCCCGGGGTTTTTGGTTCTTTGGAAATAGTCTTAGACCCGGCTCTTACCCTGACTTGGTTTACAGTAAGGCAACCCCTCTCCAGGTCAACACATTCCCAGCGCAGCCCCAGCAACTCGCCACGCCTGAGCCCGGTGCCAAGTGCCAAGTGAAACAGTGCGAACAAGCGGTCATCCCTAATAGCGTCCAAGAACCTAGCAGCCTCCTCCGGCCTCCAATACCTGGGTGCGCGGCGTGAGCTCTTGGGCGGATCGACTGCAGCGCATGGATTGGTCGCAATGATCTGAAGACGGACCGCTTGAGACAAGGCTGCATGAAGCACCCTGTGAATACACCTGACGCTGCTCTGAGACAGCTGCTTTCGTCCACCTGGACGCGGCCTCAGCTTATCCGAGTACATCTTCAGCAGGTGCCTGGGCGTGAGTTCGTTGATAGGCAAGTGTCCGATCTCGGGGATTATATGCTTGAAAACAACGAAAGTGTACCATGCCATAGTTGTAGGCGACAGTGTAGGCTCTTTGATCTGCAGCCACTCTTCTAGGTACTTGCCGAGCGTTACTGCGCTCGGAGTGCCGGAGCCGTTAGTTTCAGACGATGAGCTGTACGAGCTCGCTGCCACTGTCAGACCACCTCCAATGCCACACTACTCAACGCAGGCGTCCGTTAGCACTAGAGTAGAGAGCCGACTATGGCTATCGGTCCTGCAAAGCATCGGCACCGGCAGCTACCAGCAAGCAAGAGCTACGGCTTACTGCCTATATCACCACTTCTGTCGACTCGGACAAGTTGAACAGTTCTCGGAACTCCCTGCTCTGACAGCACTCGCCGCGTCAAAGGCCCGACCTTGCCGTCAACTCGCAAGCCGTAGGCTCTCTGAAATGCCCGCACAGCTTCCTCAGTGAGGATCCCAAACTGGCCGTCAACACCTCCAGGGTCAAAACCGAAGGCGGTTAAGCGCTCCTGAGTCCAGGCGACTTGCTGACCGGCAGAGCCCAGCTGCAGAATCGACTTGGAACGGCCAGGCATACACATGTGTGGAATCAAAGACCGATCACCTCTCACAGAAGTATATTCCTTTGGCATAGGCATAGTGCATAGCGGTTCAAGGCCGTTTACAGGATAGCTGAATGTATGCGCTTAGCTGCTCAAGGCGGGCTTTAGCATAGGAATAGAGAGATAGAAAAAAGAGAGGCAGCACGCCTCTCTTCTGTAGTCCAGAAATGGACCGTCCCTATGACACACTTAATCCAAACAGCCTTACGTTACAGCCATGCCACTCCAGCAATCAGTGGTTCACCATCAGTAGTTTGCGCACTTAAACAGGGTTTCTCCCTTGTCGTCGCAAATAGTCAACTGAACCGAATTAGTTAAGACATCCGCATAGCAGTAGGAAAGCCGCTTGACATTATCCGAGTCCTCGTTTATCCTGACAACGAAGATGTTAGGGTATGTCTTCTCAAGAATACCCTCTGCCCGCATAACCTTTTTGCGGCCTTGATTCGCTGTCAACCGGACTCTGGAACCTACATACTCATCAAGATCAGATTTGATCTTTGCTAGAACATTTCGCGCTGACACCTAATCACCCTCTTCTCAGCTAGACCAATCCAATGCATTTTATCACATTGTTCGGCAAAAGTCAAGAAGAGGAAATGGTGTCTGCTCAGGCATACTTTGGCATAGCGTTTCGAAGAGTCCCTCTGGTGTCTACCCCTCCGATACCCGCTGCACCGGTAATAGAGTTCGCAACAACCGTTTCGACACGCGCCACAGAACCGATATCAGTAAGGGCGACTGTCTCCGCAACCTTTACCGGATCGTACATGTGTATATTTACTCGGTCGGGAGCGCTGGCGAAGTTCGCCCCTGCACTCATCAGAGCCTCGTAGTAGGATTGGCAAGCTCCCGCTATTATGACCAACTCGTCTCGGTCCGGGACTACTCGCCTCAGGTTCTTGACCGACTCAACGAAGTACCGCGAGTTCTGGTAGCTTCGGATGTCATCGTGTGCCGCGCCTTTCTTGATACCGTCGTGTCCAGTCACAACGACGACACTCGGCCGTACCTGCTCTATTAGCCCCGCTACCCTAGCCGGCTGCTGGTCCTCAGAGAAATGGTACCCTGTAGCTTCGATCCCGAGCTTGTCGTAGTATTCCAAACACTTCTGCATATATTCCCGGTCGCCGTCTACATGCAGAACCCTTCCAGGAAGCTTGCTCGCTCTTGGCGACGCACTACGTGCGTATATTCGACTTCTAAATACGGCTCGATTCAGGGCTCGCAGAACTTCTCCCTCTGTCTTTTTTTTTATCCTCTCCAGCTCTTCTTGATCGACCGGCTTTAAGTCGTTCAAAGGAGCGTCAGCCATTAGCCTAACATAGACTCCTCTGAGGACTGCCTTCCCGCCTCTCAGCCCTACGACCTTGAAAAGCACGTCTCCCTTGTGGGAGGGCCGAACAACGAGCTGTCCGACTCGCAGTCTTCTCACGTAAGCAACTCCTCCGATCACCCCGACCAAAACCTTACAAAGAAGGCTCGGCAGGGCGCTTCTACTGCAGTGTACGTCGAAGAAGCAGCTTACGTTCTTATGACTACCTACTTACTTGGTATGTCTGTCGGCTACGCTTGATGCGCCGTACGCATTGGGCTTGATATATGCAGGAAATCCGGTTCCGGAGACCATCCCTGCGACCTCTTTGATTATACTGCGTGTGTCGCCCCTTGACCCGATGTCCAAATGGATCTCCAACTCGATGCCGTTGAGCCCCTCTTCAGCGAGCCTGTCGGACAGCTGACTGGCAAGAGCCAGACTGCGGGAGGCTTCGATAAATATCCTCTTTTTCAGGCTTTCTCCTACGTTTTCTGTGTCTTTCGTGTAGTAGTACCTCCCACCCTTGCCGACTCGATGAACCACGACTGCAGTGACAAAACACGCGTTTTCCCGCAGTTGCGAGTCAGTGCCGACAATTAGCCTGTAATGGTCCTCGGGATGCTGTGAGATGAAGCCTACAATATCCTGGAACATCGACTCAAAGGTGAGCTGTCCTTTTGTGGGGCTAGTGAAGATCACTCATATCACTCCCCTGTTCAACACCCGAGGCGAATTGTCCTAGCCGTAATAAGGGCTCAATCAACTGTTCTTCATCCTCTCAATCGAGCGTACTCCCTCGCAAGAGCTGCATAATCCTCAAGTGAGAGCGTCTCTGCTCTCAACGAAGGGTCTATCCCAGTGCGACTGAACAAAAGGGCCAAGGACTCGGCGTCCAATCCAGGGAGTCCTCTGAGGGCGTTTTTTAGAATCTTCCGTCTCATCGCAAACGCGGAATGAACAACAGTCTCAAGAAGATCGGCATCTACGTTGAACCTTGGTTCGCTCAAGAAGTCAATGCACAGGACTGCACTATGAACCTTGGGCGCCGGGACGAAGGCTTCAGGCGGGACCGCCCGGACAAGGCGGACATCGGCGTACCATTGCATGAATACAGACAAGGACCCGTACACCCTGGAGCCGGGACCTGCTGCAATGCGCTCAGCCACCTCTTTCTGGACCATGACCACTGCGCGATCGAGCAAATCCCTGTCTTTAATGAGCTTCACTAACACAGGCGTTGTGATGTTGTACGGAAGGTTCGCTGCTACCTTGACTCTTGCCCGACTCACTCCTTGCCTTTGCAACAATAAAGATAGATCGGTTTTCAAGACATCCTCGTTCAGCAGCACTATGTTGTCGAGATGCGCAGTCTCAGTCTGGAGAATCTGAAACAAATCTCTGTCAACTTCTATAGCTATGACAAGCCCGGCACCCCTGGCTAGCTCACGAGTGAGGACACCAAGTCCCGGGCCAATCTCTATCACTACATCATCCTTGGACAGCTCTACACTGTCCAATATGGAATCAAGTATCCGCTCATCGACAAGGAAATTCTGCCCTAGTCGCTTCTTGGGATGTACGCCATGCCTGCGCATCGCCGACTTCACTGCAGCTGCCAATGACCCCGCGCGGCGATCGCGGTCCGAGCCGTCCTGCACCAATTCATCAAGACCTCCGGAAGGGGAACAAACCAAAAGATCCAGGTTCAGACTTCGCTACATCCATTTCAATATGAGTTCGACTCTGTTCCTAGATTATCCTTCGGCTGGTCGGTCACATTCGTCCAGCACACTCTGTCAGTGTGACTCATCCCTGTTTTGCATCGTCTGATTGACTTCGTCGATTATCTGACTCAATTGGCTGTTAAAGAGCTCTTTCTTGCGCTCAAGTTCTGTGATGAGTTCTTCTCCGGTCAGGCCCGACCTTCTCAGGTGCTCCCTCATTTCACGGGTGAACTCCCTGAAACGATCCTCCAGCCTAACCGGGACCAATATGAGCCTATCACGATCCTGATAGACATCGAATTCATCAGGCTCGTCGAGGTTGCGGTAGAACTCCACAGGTATAGCCAATTGACGGTTTGAGCTGACCTTTACTCGCTTCTTCACTCGCATATCCCTCGCTTCAATCGTTATTATCCCTCCCTCGCGGCGATGTAATCACTGTACCTGTTTAGCACGTCCCTGCCAACGCGTGCCACAATACAAACTCCGTTTTCACGATACTCAACAGATTCCACACGCCCTCTCGTGCGAATCGCATTCTCTACATTTCCCGAGTCATAAGGGATCAAAAAAGACGCCCTTACTCGGCGCTCATCAAAGGAGCGGGCAATGCGGCGGAGAAGCGAGTCTATGTTTTCAGTAGTGACAGTTGATACGAGCACGGCGTCTTCGTCCCGCGCAAATCTCCTGCGCTCATTTTCGCTTACGAGGTCGATCTTGTTCATGACCCGTATGACCGGTATCTCATCAGCACCGATCTCTGACAGAGTCTTGACGCCCTCCTCGATCTTCGCGTACACTTGGTCATCCGATGCGTCTATCACGTGCAGCAGCAGGTCAGCCTCTTTGATTTCCTCAAGCGTCGCCCTAAAGGCGGCAATCAAGTCATGGGGAATCCGTTGGATAAACCCGACTGTGTCGCTGACCAGAAATTCCTGTCCACCTGGAAGCGATATCCGCCGTGTTGTCGGATCAAGCGTTGCAAACAACCTATCCTCTATGAGGAGCCCTGAACCCGCCACCTGTGCGACTGCGTTGCTGCGCTCCGCAGGCTTCATATTGAGAAATCGTTCTACGCCAACTGCGTCAATCCGGACCAGCAAATCAAGGAGTGAGCTCTTGCCTGCGTTGGTATACCCGCACAGGGCAACTATCGGGAGGTTTGACCTGTCTCTGAGCTGCCGTTGGACCTTTCTCTGCTTGCGCAGATCCTCGAGGGATCGCTTGAGTTCACTGATTCGCTTTCTAATGCGTCGCCTGTCTGTCTCCAGCTTAGTCTCGCCCGGGCCGCGAGTGCCTATGCCTCCTCCAAGTCGCGACAGCTCAGTGCCAGAACCGCTCAACCTCGGCAGCCTGTAAGTCAACTGAGCGAGCTCAACCTGGAGCTTGCCCTCGTATGTGCGCGCCCGTTGAGCAAAGATGTCGAGAATCAGCTCAGTCCTGTCAATGACTCTCATTCCCAGCGCTTCCTCGAGATTTCGGCGCTGAGTAGGCGCAAGTTCATCGTCAACAATGACGAGGTCGCACCGAAGATCTTTGCCTAACAGTGACAGTTCAGTCGCCTTGCCTTTTCCTATGAAGCATGACGGATCAGGTGCGCCGCGTTGTTGTATGAGCGCCTCTACAACGTCAGCTCCGGCAGTTGTTGCGAGCTCGCTCAGCTCCTTGAGCGAATCCTGCACCTCTACCGCTGTCCTGTCCGGAGTCGCCAGCGAGAGCAGAATAGCTCGCTCCGACCTCTCTTCACTCGTCGTGTGAAGCCTCGCTGACAAGAACAAATCACTCCCCTTTGCCTTGGTAGTCAGATTTCGCCGCTTACATCATATACTCTACCATGAATTCGACAAGGAGATGAAGCGGTGTCAAGCCGACCTCTAGTAAAGGGCGTTCTCACGCTCTCGACAGCCAGTCTCCTGGTGCGAGTAATGGGCTTTATATATCGGGTGCTGCTCGTAAGGACAGCAGGTCCTGAAGTTGTGGGCGTCTTTCAAATGACCTCCCCGTTGCTCAGATTGAGCTCAGCCTTGGTATCTCTCGGGTTGCCCATAGCGCTTTCCAAGACTGTAGCCGAGTCGCTCACCAAGAGAGACACTGCCAGGATCCGCAGATCATTCAAGGCCTCGTTCACAGTTGTCTTGGCCAACTCCTTGATAGCTACTGCAATAATCCTACTTGGCGCCCGCGTTCTCTCTGAAAGAATCCTCCCTGACAGCCGCACCAGACTCGCTGTCATGACAATACCCTTGTCTCTAGTGTTCATGAGCACGTCCGGCATTCTGCGGGGGTACTTCCACGGCTATCGCAACGCTACCCCGCCAGCAACAGCTCAGGTCATGGAGCAGCTAGTAAGGATTGCCGTGACAGCAAGCTTGACTACACGCATTGCCAACGCTCCTGTTGAATCTGCAGCCGCTGTCATCATGCTGGCCTTGGGAGTCGGAGAAATGGCCGGCTTTGCTACTCTGATAGCATTCAGGATTGCACAAGGGCGCAGCGAGAGCCATAGCCGGGCAACCGTTGAGATCAGGCCGCGAGACACCCGTCAATCGAGCTTCACTATTGTATCCGAGCTGCTTTCAGTCTCCCTTCCACTGACGGCTGTGGGTTTTGTGTCGTCCATATCAAGTACAGTAGATGCCATGGTGATTCCGCGCAGGCTGTTGATCGCGGGTTGCGACAGCAGTGAAGCTGCTGTGCTCTTTGGCCGCTTGTCAGGCATGGCAATGCCCGTAGTCTTCCTTCCTGGCTTGATCGTGTTTCCCATCGCGACAATGCTGCTTCCAGAGGTAGCGGCTTCTGCTGCAAGTGGAGACACTTCTGTACTAAAAAGGAGACTCAAGCAGGTGCTCCTTTGGACATCCGGATTGACGGTCGCGATGAGCCTGGCTATGCCCGTAGCCGCTCGCCCCATATCTATGATCCTCTACGGCACGGACGAAGCTGTCAAACTCATAGCATGGTACGCGCCTGCAGTGCCGTTCCTGTACATTGGATACGTGCTTGGTTCGGCACTCAACGGACTAGGAAAAACCAAGGTCGTGCTTATCAGCACTGTTGCCGGAACTTTGCTGCATTTTGCGGTGCTCTGTTACACGGTAGCCATTCCTTCCATCAATGTTTACGGCGTTATTATAGGAGACACTTGTGGATTTGGCCTGAGCGCGGCCATCAATTGCGCAGCACTGCTCGCCTATACAAGGCGGTTGGCCACGAAGCGGACGTAGCTGTCATGGCAAGGAGAGAACAGGGGAGAGAATAGCGCAGCAGAATTGGCAGGGCGGCCTTGGCTGGGGATCCGCTAAGGCACCTTCACTGCAATCAGTGTCACATCGTCGTCCCAGATGACGTTCAGCTCAGCCCTCATATCATCGGCAAGCGCATTGACCAGCTCCCTCGGACAAGTAATAGAAGTAGACTTGAGATACTGCAGGATCCACCTGTCAACCACGTCCATATCAGAACTGCACCCTAGAACTCCGTCGCTCGCCATCACGACGTAATCCCCTTTGTGAATGGTGCGGACGATTGTCTCAAACTCCACGCTGGGCAAGATGCCAATCGGCAACGCAGAAGAGCTTATTCGTTCCACAGTCCTGCCCCTCTTTAGGTACGACGGCCACGAACCCATCTTGGTAAACTCGACCTTCTTTCTGCGTGTGTCTATTATTGCCATATCCAGGGTCGTAAAAGACTCGTCACGGCGGCGAATCAACATGATGGAGTTCACAGTCTCAATCGCAGCCCTATGCGACATGCCTGCAACGATCAACTCTTTGACTAGAGTCGTAGCAAACCTGCTCTCAGAGGCGGCCTTCTCGCCTATCCCCATCCCATCGCCGAGGACTATGAGTGTACGGCCGTTTCCGAGATCATACACAAGCCTGCTGTCGCCGGAAACTGCGCTGATACTGCGAGCTGCCCTATAGATTCCAACTTCGACGGGTTTGCCGTGACCGCGGTGGGATTGAAGCCCAAAGCTGTGCTGCTCACTCTGGCATATCTCTTCAACCATGCGGTCCACAACCTCCGCCAGCCCTCTGAACTGCGATGAAATAACGTTGTGTGTGTCAACCGCACTTACGTTTGCGTGCAACTGTTCCCTCTTCTCTTCAAGGATGTCAACGGCTGCTTTGACGACTCTGCGCGAGTTAATGCATCGCTTGTGCAAGTACGCTGGGACCTCATAGCGTCTCCTATCGCAATTGCTATCTAGCGATCGCACCTCGAGATCTGCAAAGAGAGTCAGAAACGTTTCGTAGGTAGCGTAAAACATCCTATCCCAACACCGGCCCGATGTCCCACAAGTGCTGCATACCCTCCTGTGCATCTCCTGCAGGAGCAAGTCAAACCCTGTATTCTTGGAGTAGCCGCGCTCCTCATCAGCGGCAGTCATGATCTGGGAAATGTTGCAAAAAACACCTGCAAGAGACTTGAGGCGTTCCCGCGCATTTCTAACCTGCGATGCCATAACTTCAGCAGCTGCTGAGCAGTCCGTCTCTGCGGAGACAGCTGAGAGCTCCGGGATCCATGTGTATGCTGCGTATGCCAGCCCCGCTCCAATCGCCAAGCACATACTGACTTGTACGAGAGAACCTCGAAGCAACTCACAGATTGCAGTGCAGGCAGCAGCACCTGCGGCTGTGCCCAAGACCAAAGCAACTACGACATTGCGGCTGCGAACAAGCCCGACAGCTATCCCGGATACGAAGTAGGCTATTGCGACAGGCAGGTACCTGACTTGCGCGATTGAGGCCCCCATACCTGCTATGCCACCGATGAACGACCCGGTGGCTGATCCGTAGCATAAGGCTGCGACCATGACAACCGTCGCAGCTAGTACGTGACTCAGATAGACCGATCCTATGGATATGGCGTCGAGGCCGCCAATGATAACCACGATGGTGGCCAAGATGTATTTGGCTTCTTTTGACCTGGGGTTGATCAGCGAAGCGATGCCGATATCTCTGTCAAGAGCCTGCAAGACCGCTGTCAATCCCTGCCACGTGAGGATCCCTATTGAGACTGCGAGGCCGGCAACAGCAAGAGATACAGGCAGAGCTGTCACACCGTCGCCATTGACAAGGCTCGGTATGATTCTGACTCCAAACGAGCACACAAAGGCGGCACCAGTCAGAGGGCCGGGCTGCCCGGCAACTTCGCGCTTGCATATCCGCTTCCAGACAGCCAAGACTAGATGAAGCAGCGCTGTGAACGCCAAAAACCTAGGCAGTTCATACAGTGTAGTACTCCTTGATGCGAGACCTGCGATACTTCCTAGAAAGGTTGCTACTATTAGCTCTGGACATCCGACCGTCACCGCTGCCATGACCAGCGATTGGGCCAGTATTCCCTTCTCGCCCACTATGATGCAACGGGCCCCTATGCAGCTCATGGCAAAGGCGTACAACAGTTTCTGTGCACCTGCAATGCGGATGCTGTTCCCTATAGCAGCCGCCACCATACTGACTACTCTAGATCCAAATGCAGTTGCTTGGGATACTCCTCCCACACCTGAACACCGCCCAAAGGCATCCGATGTTCTTCGCTGGTACTCACCAACCTGTACTGGCTCTGTCATTCAATATCCCCCACTCAGCTCCGGTAACACTAGACTACTGTGGTATAGATCTGTTATCTCAGCAGTCACTCTGGGTATGGCTTCCGGTGTTGAGAGCATATGACAAGCAGACCAGCAAACCACCTTATATGGTATCAAACTCCTATAAACGGCGACTCAACAAGGCGCTCCAAGAGTCTAGAGTTCAAAGCCATTCAAGGTCGAGACCTCTAGCAAGTGATCTAAGCAGGACTCAGGGAGCGCGTGTATAGGTGATGACTACGGAGCGATCTAGCTCTGTCCTGTGCATAGGTAGTAGTAGAGCCCTCTGGTTTTCGGTGAAGGTGTGGTGCCGAGTTCATCGTCCAGCAACCTCGACATTCTCCTGTATTGCTCCTTGACTGCATCGAGGTCACCAAGGCGGGCATACGCGGTCATGACGAGCGCGTGAGTGTCCTCGGACAGAGGGCGGGCTTCCGCCGATGCGACTGCGTGAGGAATCGCTCTTGCGCAATCGCCTATCTTTATGTAATAGCGGGCGAGTTTCTCGCGAGCGTCCAGGAATGCCCTCTTGAGCCGTCGCTGTTCAGGGTCTACCCATAGGTAGTCAAGGTCCTGGAGGTACTCGCCCTTGTAAAGAGCTATTGCCTTCTCAAGAAGTGCCGGAGATACTACTTCTCCATGGTCGCCTGACTGCGCTGCGGCAAGAAGAGTTTCAAATCGATCTGCATCAGTGGTATAGCACCCGTCAGCCAGTCTGTAGTATCCTCCACCGAACACCACTGTTTCTCGCCTGCCAACCAATATCTGCAAGGTCTTTCTCAGATAATAAAGGTTTGTGTGCAATACCGCACGGGATTGGTCCGGATCCGAGTCCGGCCAGAGATCCGTCAATATCTCGAGGCTCTGGACAGGTTGCTTCCTGTGAACTAAGTATGCGAGAAGGTCTCGAGACTTGGTTGTACGCCATTCCTCCGGCAGTATATCCTTACCGCCTGCGGATACGCGGAATTGCCCAAAGCACCTGATGTTAAGCAAAGGATAATCGTCAGCCGCCAAGACGCCAGGGGAACTGTCGAGTTCCACCGAAGCAGCGATTTCCGCTAAGACGACATCCATGGACCGATCTCGAACGACTTCGATGCGAGAGTTTTCGTCGGGTGTATTCGGCCCCAGCGCGAAATCAGGGGCGTGTGCCAGCGGAACTGCAGCCCTACGCTTGATCTGGGGGTCTGGATGGCCGGCCATCTCTTCTACGAGCGAAAGCGCAGGTTTTCCGACTCTTGCCAACATCTCCTGAACAAATCCCACTTCTATGCCGCGCTCAAGTCCGGCTCTCAGCACCGGCTTGTACACACCGTAGAGTACAATGATCTCCTGGATATAGCGCGCCTTGGCTGATACGGTTAAACACCTCTCAGCATACTCCACTGCTCTCTTGTGATCACCCATAGCATCAAAGATGAAGCACAGCACAGCGTAGTTTAGGGCTGCAAGATGTCTGGCGCCATACTGGATCAAGTCCTTCTCAGCAGCAAGAGCAATAGGGAGAGCTGTCTCTATATCACCTGCCAGTATCTTGGGGATGAGGCCCGACACGGTACACGCTGCCACAAGATACTTGGACTGGTTCGCAGACTTGGCAGCTTCCAGCGCTTGATCTGCAAGAGTCTGTGCTTCTATCAGCCGTCCCTCCAGGCACCGGACACGGGAGAGGCCTACTAGAGACAGTGTAAAATTCAGCCTTTCCCCACCGATAGCCTCGGCGATTTCAATGGCTCTGCGAAACGAATCCTCCGCTTTGGCCAACTCATTGAGGTCCGCATAGATCACGCCGAGCTGCCAATAAGCGCTTGGCAAGGCCTCTAGCAACCCATGGTCATTCTTGTACTCAGCACTGCGCTTCGCATGATCAAGAGCTCCATTGAGATCACCGATCATCCTAAACGCAAGCGCTCTATGTTGATGCACGGCAGCTCCGGAGGAATCAGCTTAGTCTTGACAATCCCAACTCCAGGATTCATAGACCCTCACTAGCTTAATAGTTGATCCCTCATCCCGCCGATGCGTCTCTCGATTGATTGATCGATAGATCGCGAAGGGGTCGTGTGGGGCTATCATGATGCGCCGTGAGTCTTCTGGTGGGTATATCTTACAGGTGAAATATTACTATAATTCTATTGCTTAGTCAACATAAACATCAAGAAGATCCTGAGCTTTAGTCAAGAGCAAGTCCCGTTGATTTAGCGAAGGCTCTTCGATCACAGCCTCTAGCAGGCCTCTAAGCACCTTCCCTATGACAACATGCGGAGTGCCAGGCTTCAGTATCTTTTTTATGTCCTCACCGTTTACAGCCAAGTCTCGAAGTGCTAGGCAATCGCCTGCAGCCAATACCTGTCTGACTCTATCGACCAATTCCTCCAGGCCGGGGTCCTCCGGCCGGTCCGAGCCTGCCCTGTCGGCTCGCCGCAACTCAAAAAGGTCATCCAAGTGTTCGACTCCAACACGTCTGATAAACCTCCGTACAGCAGCGTCGGACCAGTCGGAAGTGTACTGAAACATATGATGCTTGATCAGATGCACTACCCGTTCGGCATCTCTGCGTGAAAACCGCAGACGAGTCAGCACATCTTTGGCAATCTTAGCACCCTCACGCTCGTGCCCGATAAAGCGCTCTCCTTGCTTGACTCGGGGTTTCCCTACATCATGAAGCAAACCGGCTATTCGAAGGAGCGGGTCATTGCCAGGAAGGGCGTCCGCCGTTCTCAGGTTGTGCTCGTACACTGTATAAGCATGATGACGGTTTTGGTGCACGCCGTAGCCTTCCAACAGCTCAGGGACAATGTGTTTGAGCAAGCCGCAAGTCCGCAGCAACTCAACGCCTCTAGACGGTTTCTCGCAGCTCATTAGCTTGATTAACTCGTCTCTGATTCGCTCTGCCGATATACTTGCTATCAACGGTGAGTTGCGCACAATAGCCTCGAGAGTTTTGTCATCTATCTCGAACCCAAGTGCGCACCCGAGCCTGATCGCTCTGAGCATTCGCAATCTGTCTTCGGCAAAGCGCTTGTCTGGATCTCCCACAGTGCGGATGATCTTCGCCTTAAGGTCCTCACACCCGCCATACGGATCAACAAGGCGGTCATCTATTGGATCATAGGCTATTGCATTCACAGTGAAGTCTCTGCGTGCAAGGTCGGTCTCTATCTCTGTAACAAAGCATACGCTTAATGGACGGCGGCCGTCTGCGTACACACCCTCTTTCCTCATAGTTGTGACTTCGATCTTGTCGTTCTTGAGGATGACTGTCACAGTACCGTGCTTGATGCCGGTTGGGATGGTGTGATCGAATATAGCAATAACTTGTTCAGGTGTAGCCGAGGTCGTGACGTCCCAGTCCAGGCTCTTTCTGTTCAGTAGCGAATCCCTAACTGCACCGCCGACAATATAAGCTTCAAATCCTCGCGACTTCAAGCCTCTGCATACTGACAGGACCGTCTCAGGTATATCGCTCTTTCTGATGTTCATTGCCCACCATCTCACAGGCTACCAATGGCATATTGTTCTTGCAGGTATAGGCGCATTTGCCGCCCAATGACATATTGGGGTGAGACTATGCTTGATGCCACCGAAAGGATGGACCGCCGATTATTGCGATCATCCGGTCCTCTCATCGCAACGGCGTCCATAGCGGCACTCCTAGTTGTCCTAGCGCTATTCTCTCTCAACAAGTCTCATTATACCACCAAGCCGCTTGCACTGGGTTCTTCATACCCGCTATATCCGCGCAACGCTGTCTTAAGGGTGGTAAGTTTCAACATACACGCGGGCAGAGACGCCTCAGGGAACGACAGAATAGACGACGTAGCGAGGCTCCTCTGCGATCTCCAACCCGATCTTGTGGGTCTGCAGGAAGTGCGCAGAAATGACCCAGCAACTCGAAGAGTTCTCCAGGACGTCGTCCTCTCTTCTAAAACTAACATGGTCGCGCTGTACCAACCACTAGTCTGGATGCTCGGCCCGACGCAGGGCAACGCGATACTGTCTCGAGCGTATCCACAGGCAGAAAGGTCAATGACAATGACGGGCGGCAGCGAACGGCGGGGGATCCTTCTCATAAGTGTCAAGCTGGGAAATACTGAGGTTGATTTCATCAATGTCCATCTGGGACTGTCGCGGCCAGAGCGTTCGGAGCAGATACAAGCTATTGTCGACCTACTGACCGAGAGAGGCAACCCGGCAATAATCGCCGGAGACTTCAACGCGCGGCCTGACTCAGAGGAGCTCCGTCCTCTGGCAGCCATCTGTCAAGAGGCCTGGGACATAGCCCTGATCAAACACGGCGACGGCAACACATTTCCGACGTCCGACCCGCGAGTGCGTGCAGACCAGATATGGGTGTACGGGCCGATTGAAGTGCTGGAAGTGGGAGTAGTCGAGACGGACGTTTCCGATCATCTTCCGGTAGTCGCTTCAATTCGCTTGCGGTCGCTGCTCTAGCGATTGCCTTGCGGACCGCGCACTGACCGACTGTACTGGATCTTGTTAGCCGGTCGCCTAATCAGGCGCTGAGCTGCGAACCTCGGCGTTGCACCCTGCCCAGCACCAGTGCACTGGCCAAAGCTGCAACCAACGCCACAAGGCCCATGAGGACGAAGCTGAAGCTCAGGCTCGCCAAATCCCCTACTATCCCGGCGATTATCGGCCCAAGGACCATGCCGACCCCGTACACTGCCTGAAACACGCCCATTGCAGTAGCCCTTGTCTCATCAGGCTCGTTCTTTATGGAAAGACTCATTAGGACCGGAAGGACCACTCCTCTTGCAAATCCTGCAACGGCCTGAGTCGCATATAGGCCGGCCATAGTACCTGTGAATGGTATGACAGCGGTGAACACAGCAAGCAGTAAGAAACTGAAGGTTGCAGTTGCTACCTCTCCCATCCGGGGGACGAAGTACTTCCCGGCAAGGTAATTGCCCAAGATGGCAGGGACCGAGGAGATGAACGCCAGGTTGGCGAGTGATTCCTTGGTAGCGCCGATCCCTTCGGCGTACACAGGCGTAAAGCCGTAGATAGTAGCAAACGCCACTGCTTGAAGGACTAGAGCCAGGCACGACGAGGCTAGAAGTGTGGGCTGACCGACCACTCGCAGCACAGACGCAGCTGTAAGCGCTGACGCACTCCCATCGAAGTTGTCTACTACCCACCTACTGAGAATCAGGCCAAGCAGCCCTGCACCCGTTGCCAAAGCAAAAGCAGCGTTGGCGCCAAGGAAGTGCGCTATCCTCCCGCCCAAGAGCAACCCAAGAGTGTTCCCGGCATTCAGATATACCGTGATCGTGCCTATAGCCTGTGCTGAACGAGCAGGTGGGAAATAGCTCGAAAAAAGCACGGTAAACGCGACCCATGATGCTGCGGCCACGCCCGCCAGTCCCCGCAAGAGCATCAGCGCAACAGGCGACTCGGCAAAAATGAGCAAAAACGCGCTAACTGTGGCGGCAAGTAGCCCAGCCACAATAAAAGGCTTGCGAGTGCCCAGACGGTCTGAAAAGATCCCAAGCGGGATGCGCAGCACTGTCTGAGTAAAGCCGTATGCCGCAATAATCACTCCGGCCCAAGCATGGGATGCTCCTTTGGACTCGACGTGGTTGGCAAAAAAAGACACGTACGTGTACAGTGAAAACCAAAAGAGCATCGTCACAATGCAAAAGAGCGGCAATCCATAGCGCGCAGGTGCGCCCTTTGCAGGCGCACCTACCGCAGTAGCATCATCTACCGTAGTAGCATCATTCATAGGCTAGTCATGCCTCGCTGTCCTGTTCTCTTGCTTCCTTCCTGTTTCGCTGTCTCTTTAGGGCGTGAAGCCTCTGCCACTCATCCGGAGAAGTCCTCCGCAACATTCTGTCAAGCTCTCGGTCTCCAAAGGCGGTCTGTCTGCCTTCTTCGATCTGAGCGTCAATCCATTCTTTCAGCTTTGCTACTATTTCGCTCCCCTTGTCTATCTTCCTATCGCCTTCAAGCTCAAAGTAGCTGTTGATCCAATGAGCAACACCCGCCAAGCCCGAGTATTCGCCAACAGCGACCTTGACCGGGCGATTGAGGAGCTTGCGAGTATTGAAGATGTTGTAGATCTCTTCGTCCTTGAGCAGGCCGTCTGCGTGAATCCCCGAGCGAGTGAAGTTGAAGTCTGACCCGACAAACGGGGTTCTTGCAGGTATCTGATAGCCGAGCTCGGTCTCGTAATATTCCGCTATCTCCGTAATGACCGTCGTGTTCATACCGTCCAGAGTACCTCTGAGTGCGGCATATTCAAACACCATAGCTTCAAGCGGGCAGTTGCCAGTCCTCTCCCCGATTCCGAGTAGCGTGCAGTTGACGCCAGAAGCACCGTACAGCCACGCAGTGCCCGCGTTTGTGACAGCCTTGTAGAAGTCGTTGTGTCCATGCCATTCGATCAACTCATGAGGGATGCCTGCATGGTGCCATAGCCCGTAGATGATGCCGGGCACACTCCTAGGGATAGCCACTCCGGGGTAGCTCACTCCGTAACCCATGGTGTCGCAGGCCCTCACCTTTATGGGAACTCCGCTCTCCTCCGACAGGCGCCGCAGCTCAATAGCAAACGGCACCACAAATCCATAGAAATCGGCACGTGTGATGTCTTCGAGATGAACCCGAGGCCTCACTCCGGCGTCCAGCGCGTCCTTGACTACTCCGAGGAACTGGTCCATCGCCTGCTTTCTGGTCATCTTGAGTTTCTTGAAAATGTGGTAGTCGGAGCAACTGGCGAGTATTCCGGTCTCGGTAATACCCATACTCTTCACAAGGTCGAAGTCCGACTTAGTTGCCCTAATCCAAGCAGTGATCTCCGGATACTGGTATCCGAGCTCCTGACACGCAGCGACTGCAGCTTTGTCCTTCTTGGAGTACAAAAAGAACTCTGTCTGCCGTATAAGGCCCTTAGGGCCGCCAAGCTCATGCAGGAACTTGTACAACTGAACTATCTGCTCCACAGTATAAGGCTCTCTGGCCTGCTGCCCGTCACGAAACGTCGTATCCGTGATCCAGATCTCGTCCGGCATTCTCATTGGCACATGTCTATGGTTGAACGGGATCTTCGGCGGTGTGTCATACTCATAGAGGAAACGATAGAGCTGAGGCTCAGCGACATCCTGCAGTTCGTACTCATATGCTCTCTGCTCAAGCGTGTTAGTACGCTTGTTGAACTCCAGCATGTTGACACCTCCAATCAAAAAAGCCGCATATAGCCATCGGATCGCAGCACCGAAAACCGATTAAATATAGTTCATTCCATGGTATGCTGCTGATCCCTGCTAAATGCGGCAATGTATACAAGAAACATCCTATGGCATTGCGTTCTACTCGAGGTAGTCTCTAAGCTTCTTGCTTCGGCTCGGGTGTCTCAACTTGCGAAGTGCCTTTGCCTCGATCTGACGAATCCGCTCTCTGGTTACTCCAAAGACCTTTCCCACCTCTTCAAGAGTTCTCGGTCTGCCATCCTCCAAGCCAAACCTGTATTCGAGGACCTTCGCCTCTCTCGGTGTCAATGTGCCAAGAGACTCCCTGAGCTGCTCAACGAGCATCTGGTGCGAAGTCGCATCGACAGGTGCCGGCGAGTCCTCATCCTCGATGAAGTCGCCGAGACTGCTGTCCTCCTCTTCTCCGACAGGTGTCTCGAGCGAGACAGTGTCCTGTGCGATGCGCTGGATCTCACGCACCTTGTCTACATCCATATTGACTTCAGCAGCCAGTTCAGCTATTGTCGGCTCTCTGCCAAGGACCTGCGACAGTTCTCTGCTGTGCTTTTTGACCTTGTTGATCGTCTCAACCATATGCACAGGTACACGGATAGTCCTTGCCTGATCCGCAATAGCCCTGGATATATGTTGCCTTATCCACCAAGTCGCGTATGTAGAGAACTTAAAGCCCTTGCGATAATCAAAACGCTCGACAGCCTTCAGAAGGCCAAGATTGCCTTCCTGTATCAGATCAAGGAGTTTCAAGCCGCGGCCGACAAACCGCTTAGCGATACTTACGACGAGGCGGAGGTTTGCCTCGATCAGCATTCGCTTTGCTTCCTCATCACCGGCCTCAATCCTCTTGGCCAGCTCAACCTCTTGTTCAGGCGTCAGCAGGTCGACTTGGCCGATCTCTTTGAGATACATGCGTACAGAGTCGGAAACGCTCGTGTCCTTGTCTGAGGAACCTTTCAGCTTGACAGAGTCTTCCTCGTCAGCTTCATCGTCGTATTCAGACCGCTGGGACCGCCGATTCGCCGAGTCAGTATCGTCAGAGTCCTCGTCGTCATCCTCGGAAGCCCCGTCCTCATCGAGATCGTAGTCGTCTATATCGCCGGGGTTGCTTGATTCGTCCGTGGCCCCACCTTGATCGTCATGGTTTTCTACTACCTGTATGTTCAGTCTCTCAAGAGACTCGAATATACCTTCCACCTTTTCCGGAGTCAGATCCAGAGGAGCCAACGCTTCCATGAGCTCGTCATGCGAGATCCGTCCTGTTTCCTGACCCTTGAGGAGCAACCTCTCAAGCTCTGCGTTGGACCCAGTGATGTTCTCAAATATCTCCACAGATGCAATCCTCCTGTCCGCCGCCGGCAATCGCACCTTGAAGCGCCGGAAGAGACAGTGCATGACTGTGCTTCACTGTTGACACTCCAAGACTAGAGTGGTATAGTCAACGTGGTTAAGTGTGCGAATTGCCCTGTAAGATTTAGTTCGCCACCACTGGGTTGTATCCTCCCCAACTTCCGCATTTCCGTTTGTTAACTACATTTCTTGTCGCGACACTATCGTGATAGCCTGTCTTGTGTTTAGCTCAGCACGGATCACCTATGTTAGGGTGTGCGATTTCAGGCCGGTGCTACTCGATTATGCGGATCCAGCCAAACCTATCCTCAGTAGTACCGTACTGAATTGACGTCAGTTCCTTGTACAGGTGCTGAGTGATTTCGCCAACCTGGCCTCCGTTGACTATATAATCCTTACCTCTATACCCAAGGGTTCCCACAGGGCTAATCACGCAGGCTGTTCCTGTACCAAACACTTCCTGCACGTTGCCGCTCTCTATGCCTTCTATGACTTCTTCAATCTCAATCTGACGCTCGATCACCTCATACCCGAGATCGCGCGCAAGTATGATCGTTGACTCGCGGGTAATGCCGGGCAGTATTGATCCCTGGAGCTTCGGCGTGACAAGCTTGCCGTCTATGACGAAGAAGATGTTCATAGACCCAACTTCCTCGACGTACTTGTGTCCGCACGCATCCAACCACAGGACCTGGTCGTACCCGTTGACTTGTGCGGCCTGCCCTGCTTTGAGCGAGGCTCCATAATTGCCACAAAACTTCGTATAACCTGTTCCGCCCTGAGAAGCCCGTGAGTACTCAGTTTCAACCAGTATTCGAGCAGCTGAAAACCCGTTCTTGAAATAGGCTCCGACAGGACTTAGGATGATGAAAAACAGATATTTGTCAGACGCACGGACCCTAATGATCGGATCGACTCCCATATAGGTAGGCCTTATATAGAGTGACTGGCCTTCTCCCCTTGGCACCCAATCGCGCTCTAAGCGGATCAGCTCTTCCAGACACCTCAGCACGAAATCCTCATCGATCGGGGGCATGCAGAGCCTGTCAGCGGACACGTTCATCCGTCTGAAGTTCTCCTCAGGCCTGAACAAGGCGACCTTCGAACCCTCTCTAGGGTACGCTTTCAACCCCTCAAACGCCGCCTGTCCATAGTGGAACGCCATGGTCGCAGGTGACAGAGAGAAGTTTTGGAACTTGGTTATGCGAGCACTGTGCCACCCCTTGCCTCTGTCGTATTCCATGACGAACATCCTGTCAGTGAAGTGAACCCCGAAGCTGAGGTCGTCCAACCGCTTTTCCTTAAGCTCGGATTCATTCAGCTCCTCGATTCTCAGCTCCATGCAAGACTCCTCCTCACACTTAAACACAACCGGCTGCTGACCTACGGTCAACACGCCGGTGTAAAAGGCCAACACACAATGCTAAGCTAAGCTACTCCGCCTCAATAGCTTCGACGGGGCACTCGTCTGCGCAAGCTCCGCAATCAGTGCAGACATCCGGATCGATGACGTGCTTGTCATCTCCCTCGCTGATAGCCTCTACGGGGCACACTTCGGCACAAGCGCCGCAGTTGGTGCACTCATCAGTAATATAATGAGCCATCGACTGCCACCTCCAAACAGCTTTCTATGAACAAATACACCGTTGCAGCCATATTACCTTCATACACAGAATTGCCGGAAAATTCTATATTCACTTTCTGTCGATGTGCTAGTCAGGAATTCCAGCAAAGGTCTGAATGAAGCATATGGCGAACATTATTTTAACATTACCATAGCGGTATCTAGTTAGTCAACTGAGATGTCGACAACATCTCCGTTCTCTATGACCGTAGAGAAATCCGCCGGTTCGCCGTTCACTATGAGCCGGACACTGCCTCGTCCGGAGGCTCTCAATCGGTTCACCGTGTTGTCCAGATCGAGATGCTCAAGCAGTGTCGCCAGGATGAACGTCGGAGGCTCAGGCACCTTGACTGTGATCTCATCGCCGTCGGATATGCGGTGTTCCATGCTTGACGGTTCACCGTTGACTATGACTTCGGCATCCGTGTCGCCGTTGTACAGGCTGATCTCCCTGCCGTTAAGGGTCACCTTTACTTCGTGTCTGATCTCTTCTCTGCCTTTGGCAAACACATCCGATACGGTCAACGGTATTTCACGAATCTCATAGTCGACAACATCGCCGTCATTTATCCTGTACTCTCCGGACACCTGCGCGCCGTTGGCCGTGTACTCCACCTGCGACACAAGAGCAGTGCAGGCGCGACCGTTGAGAGTGTACGATATGTACCTGTAGTGTTCGTCATCACCTGTCAAATTTTTCAACACTCTTGCAACTGACCTATCGAACTCCGCCACGACTCGATCACGGTCTCTCAGCCTAGTGTCTAGAGATATCGACTGGCCATCTCTCGTGATAGTCGGCACAATGGTATGCCGTCGGCCCCTAAAGACAAACGACACTTCCTTGTAATCGACCAGATCCCTTACAGTCACAGAAGGCTGTTCACCATCAACAGGGGGTATCACTTGGATCTCGTCGTTCTCGTGGACTGCAGTGTCGAGCGACGCCCCCTCGCCGTTGACCAAGAACTGGGCAGGCCTCCCAGGTGTGCCTTTTACAACGTGTACTTTGCCATTCACTTCTATAGTCATGCCCGGCCCCGGCCTGCCGTGGAGCTGTCGGACCCCAATACCGGAGGCTATGACAGCATCAGCAACAGTAGGAGTACCCAGGTGCATGAGCCTGGCAGTATGCCCGTTGACCTTTACTGTGAAAAACGCAGACGAGCTCCTGGAACGAGCAGTCGCAGCAATGCCGAGCGGGGTTATAGCTATAGGCCCCTCGAGCACTCCGTTGATTCCAGAGACATCTCTGACTATCTCATGGCCCCTAACAGCGACCCTTCCTGTTGACAAGCCCAAACGCGCCGCCAGTTTGGCAGGCAGCCCAGGAGTCAAGCTGCCTCCACCAATACAGATGACTGCCTGTGGCTCAGACCCATTGAGTTCTAAGATCTTGTCGGCAATAGCCTGTGCCAACTGGTCTATCTGCTTGTCGACAGCCTCAAGTATTTCCTGTGCGTCTACTACGCATGTTGTTCCCAGCACATCTGTGTACTCGATTGAGCCTCCTGGCCCGATCAAACGTTTGACTCGCTCCGCCTCTGTAAAATCGAGTAAGTACTGCTGGCACAACTCGTCCGTTATTTCGTCGCCTGCAATCGGCACCATACCGTATGCACTGATCTCGCCGCCTGACGTGATAGCGACGTCGGAAGTACCTGCTCCAATGTCCACCAGTGCGAGGTTGAGCTGTCTCATCGTAGGCGGGATCGCAACTACGCTTGCAGCGATAGGCTCAAGCGTGATCGAAGAGACCTCCAAGCCTGCCTGCTCTACGGCAGAACACAGCGAGTCTACGACAACCCTGGGCAAAAACGTAGCGATCGTATCGACCGCAATGACTTCACCGCGCTGGCCGATCAGATTGCCAATCGGATTTCCGTCGAGTTCGTATCTAACTACGCTATAGCCCACACAGAAGTAGCGGTCACTGAGAGTCGGCGCAGAAGCCGCTGCGCGCAACAGATCTCTCTGCGCAGAGACTACCGACTCCAGTTCCAGTGTCCGGACATCCTGCTCAGTTATCTTGTTGAGGGGTGAAATCTTGATGGAGGCAGTCCCCGGATGCGTCACAAGTGCCCTGCCCGCGGCAGCAACTGCCGCCCGCTCAAGCTTGACCTGGCATCGCTCCTCTAGCCCGTCCACTACGCGGCGGATCAATGCGGACACAGACGGTATGTCGTGGATCTGGCCGTCAAGCACCGCCCGAGTCTCATGCTCTGCTATCTCAGCAGACACCAGCTCGAGCTCCGAACTGGCAGTTGCCCTGACAACCAATCCGGCCACCTTGCGAGTACCGATGTCAAGCGCCAGTATGAGATCATCATCTGTGTGCAGCTCTGCTCCAGTAGGTACCGCCACAGCCAACACCCCTCTTTTCCGAGCAGATTCGATCAGTATTCGATACCTAATCTAGCAGGAATTCCCCTCTCGTATGGATGCCTAATGCATCGCATTTCTGTTATCAGATCAGCCATATCTAAGATCGCCTTTGGGGCTTTCCTGCCTGTCAAAACCACCTCAACATGCTGTGGTCGCTCCTTGAGGCACTCTATGACTTCCTCGCACGAGAGCATCCCCAAATCGAGCACAACATTGAGTTCGTCAAGTACCACCAAATCATACTCACCGGACAAAACCGCTTTTCGTGCGTCTGCCCAGGCATGCTTGGCATGCTCAATATCCTCGGGAGAAGGCCTGCCAGTGATAAAGGACGGGCTTCTGCCCAACTGGCGGATCGTAAGCTCCGGGCTCAGCCGTTCTGCCGACCTCAGCTCAGAGGTCGTCCCGCCCGCCTTCATGAACTGGAGGACAATCGCTCTCATGCCGGATCCTACTGCTCGCATGCATAGCCCGAGCGCTGCCGTAGTCTTGCCCTTGCCGTCACCCGTGTAGACCTGGATTAACCCTCTATGTTGACTGACCTCGGCACTTGCACTGCTCTCATGCACTTGGCTCGCCCTCCGCTTCGTCAGCGACATTCACTAGTCTAATCCGCTTCCAACGTCCGGTAGCATAGTATATCACGCTGATAGTCGCTCCCACATAACTGCTGACAGCAGTGGCAATCCAAATACCTCTGCTGCCGAGTTGCGGCATTGATGAAAGCCATCTGGCGAGAGGGACTCTCACGACCCAAAGGTTGAGAGCAGAGAAAAACATCCCTGGGACTGTGTCTCCTGCCCCGCGCACCAGGCTGTTGAATATAAACATCAGCGAGAATGCCACATATCCAATGCTGACGATGCGCAAATACTCGGCGCCTAGCCTAAGCACCTCTTCGTCGGATGTAAAAAGCCGCATAAGAATCCTCGGTGTAAACTGGGCAATCCCTGTCACGGCCAACGCTATGCTCGCGGCGATCAGACATGCCCATATAAGTACTTGTTTCACTCTGCCATACTTGCGTGCCCCTATATTCTGGCCTGCTACAGTCGACGTTGCGAGTGCCAGAGACTGAGCGGGCATCATGGCAAATTGATCAAGCCTTGAGGCAGCTCCAAACGCGGCAACCACAGCTGTTCCAAATGAGTTAACGATGGAACTCATAGCCATTATACCCAAAGACACGATAGTCTGTTGAACGCCCGAAGGCAGCCCCACTACGAGCGTCTTGCGAGTGAGCTCTTTGTCCAGCCTTAGCCTGAAACCACGCAGATCAAGGAGCTTGCCATCCCGCCCAAGATACCATATGGCCAAAATGAACGATACAGCATGCGAGATAACAGTCGCTATAGCCGCTCCTGCAACTCCCAAAGGTGGAAGAGGGCCGATACCGACAATGAAAAACGGGTCCAAGACAAGGTTGAGAACGACTGCAAGTGCGAGGAATTTCACAGGCGTCTTGGAGTCCCCTAAGCCCTGCAAGATAGCAGACACAAAGATATATCCTGTCATGAACAGTGTGCCCAGGAAGTGCACCTTGAGGTAGCTCAATGCCATTGGCCGTATTTCCAAAGGCACATTGAGAAGCGCAAGCATCCGTTCACTTAGGGCAAACCCTACTACTGTGACCACCGCGGATCCCAATGCAGCCAGTGTTAGTGAGTTGGCGATTGTCTTGCGTACCATGTCGTACTGCCTCGCACCCGCGAACTGAGAGACCAAGACAGTCGAAGCCATGCTCACGCCCATGAGCAACGCCACAAGGAACATGATTATAGGGAATGACGCTGATACAGCACCCAGAGCTGCAGCACCCACGAATTGGCCGACCCATATCGAGTCTACTGTATTGTACAGCGCCTGAAGCACATTTCCCAAAAGAAGCGGGAGAGAGAAGGCCACCAAATGGCCTGGTATACTACCTATCGTCAAGTCTCGTCGATGCAACGATGCTGTTGAATCCGTCATGCAGAGTCCTCCACTCTCTTGCCTTGTCTTAGCCGCGGTTATCGCAGTCGGCGTTTGGGACACTTGATTCGATCAGTCGTCTGACTTCAGCAGTTGCCAGTCGGTCGCACCTGACGTTGCCCTCATTTCCAGCGTGTCCCTTTACCTTGTTCCATTCGATCTTATGTACCCGGCTCAAATCAAGAAGAGCCTCCCACAAATCACGGTTTTCTACCGGAGCCTTGCGGGCGTTCAACCATCCGTTGAGCTCCCACTTTTCAACCCAGCCTTGGGTGAATGCATTAATCAAGTATGCACTGTCTGAATAGAGCTTCACTCTGCAAGGATACTTAAGAAGCTTGAGCGCTTCCACAGCCGCAGTCAGCTCCATTCGCTGGTTGGTCGTGTAAGGCTCGCTTCCGCTTATCTCTCTTTCATAATCTCCATATATCAGAAGCGCGGCCCAACCGCCAGGACCGGGATTGCCTGAGCATGCACCATCAGTAAAGATTTCTACGGTCTTCAATGTGTCAGTACCACCGCTGTTGCTCATGAACTCACCCCGAAACCACTCGTTTGACGCGGATATCCCAAGGATCTCTGGGCAATCGCTCAACGAGCTGTTCCTTGAAGCAAACTCCTATGGTTAAGCACTCCCCGCTCAGCCTAGGTAGGAAGCGGTCGAAATAGCCTGCTCCGTAACCAATCCTATAGCCCTCGCGATCAAACGCCACTCCCGGGATGACAGCCAACTCGATCCGCTCAATCTCTCTCTGATCCGCAGGCTCAAGGGCGAGGCCAGGCTCAAGAATACCAAAAGCGCCTTTGACCAAGTCTCTTGATAGGTCAAAAACCCTCACGATCTCCAATTCTCGGCTGTCACGCACGACTCTTGGAAGGTAAAGCGCTTTGCCTGAGCCAAGCGCATGGGATAGGAGGTCCTCGGTCGATACCTCGTTGCGTATGGGCATGTACGCCAAGACTCTACTGCAACTGGAGTACTCCTCATCGGCCATGACCAGCTGCATCACTTGACTGCTCCTCCGCTTGTGGTCGTCTCCTAGGATATTTGACCTAAGCTGAAGCATCTTTCTTCTAATATCGTCTTTGGACGGCCGACTTGACCCATCGACCCTGAGATCGGTCATAAGCATCCCATTTCTACCAGCTTCTAGGGGCACTGAAGCAGGCTCAATGACCCGGACATTTACGAGTCCGAGCCTTCTACATCAAGAGGAGTTCTCTCCTCACTCAACACTGTCCTCTCAAGCGATGTTATGCGCCAAACAGAGTCTATCTTGGTGAGGCCAACCTCGTCGCGCCTGAACATCCTCACCCACTCATCTTGATCTACAAAGGACTCAGTATACGTAGCCACAAAGCGAGCGGATGAGGCCGAGTCATCATGTTCGATCTGTGTGACCTGCAAATCGTCGACGATAAAGGGTGCCCGTATCTCACGATCAGATTCGGCATCGCCACCTGCTATCGGGAGACGAGGGTAGTAGATCTGCTGCATCTTGCGAACCACGTGAACCGTTGACGCACGTGTTATGATGCTAGTCCTACCCTCAACGCCTTGAGCCAACGCCTCTTCCAAGACATCAGGTTCTGACTCAGCATAAGCCTCGTAGTAGGCCATAACAACCTCTTCAGCGGTCATGTCAGCTGTGATAATCGGAGGGCTTTCCGGAGTCGTGACTTTCAGCAAGACCAGTGCCAACACGACGATGCCGACAATCAAGATAGCTGCTCGGTTTCGGCTTAACCATCGTTTCCTCCGCCAAGCTCTGTCGGACATCTGGACACGGTGTTGCTTGCGCTCAAACGCTTCCTTTTCACTTGGCGAGGACGTAAAGGCTTCTCTTTCAATGATGCCGCGAAGTTCAGCACAGAACTCGCCCATAGACGAATATCTTCGACTAGGCTGCTTCTCCAAGAGCCTGTTGACGACTTCAGCTATATCCCCGCTTATGTCCGGATTGAGGTATCTGGGATCTACGTGTTTCTTGTGCAACACATTTTCGGCTATGTTTTCACGGGCCGGATCATCAAAAGGCTTGACCCCTGTCAGGAGTTCGTACATGAGGACTCCAAGCACAAACATGTTGGACTTGGATGTCCACTCATCGCCTGAGACAGACTCAGGCGCAAGGAAATTGTCAGGATCCTCGATGTTTCCACGAAACTCCCGAAGCGCGGCTGAGACACCTGGGTCGACAATTCTCACTTCCCCGTCCTCTGTGATGAGCACATTGCGATCAGACAAGCCCCGAAAGGTTAATCCAATGTCTTCGTATTTCTGACATGTTTCTGCGAGAGCCAGAATCCACCTCACCGCGACCTCCGGAGATACAGTCCGATCCTTCAAGAAGTCAACGAGGTACACTGCGCCTGGCGCGTCCTCTCGTTCGATGTAGTACTTGCCGTCGATTCTGCGTACTCCGTGAAGCCTCAGTAGCACAGGACTAGCGACGTTCGAGATGAGTCTGGCACGCTCCTGTATTTCTCTAGAGCGCTCCAGTACCAGACGCCCCTTGATGTCTGCTGAGAGCCCGAAGCTCTCAAGAGCCGTCACCTGGCCGTCCCGCTCGCTTTGAACTCGCAAGACCTCGAGTCCAAAACTGGTTTGACTCTCATCGACAATGTTTACGACCGGGGTTGCCTTTTCATCACTCACGCCCATGCCCTCCTTTCAGGCTAGCAGACGAGTCCATCGCTCGCCCGGCCGCTTCTGACAACTCGCAAATGTCAAGACGATTATACCATATGGCCTATACGGTTCGCTGCACACTGCAGCTCGGCACGAGACGTCTTGCGGAGCGACTGTTGATCTACGTAGGATTTTGAGGCAGGCCTGCGGGCGTATGCGCGCTGAGACTGGATGGCTCTATATATAGGGTCTGATTTGCGTATGCGGGTAAATGCAAATGACGAGAAAAAATCTCGTCGTATGTTGGACACCGCATATGAGTCTGGTGTACTATCAGTGTAGTTGCATCCAATATTTGGGGATCCCATCTATATGAGTTCATTTCTCGACGCCTACTCGCTATTCAGTCCGTCATTCTGGCTCCGTTCACTGTCTGCGCCATCGCACAAGCTCTGCCTACTCTGGCCCCACTCTGGCCCACTCCGATAAGACAGTTCTTTCTCTATCGTTGACTGCGAGCTGTCTCAACAGCCGGTTCTGAATTGACCCCTAACCATATAGACATAACAAATGCCCAAATTAGTTCCCTAAAGGAGGAGCGTCTATGAGCCCAAATGAAGCCTCGGTCGTAAGGAACATGGCTTTGCTCCGGACTCTATCGTCGTTCATTGAGCTATGCGCCGCGTTTGCCATCATTCGGTGTGGTAGCATCAAGTGCGCCCTCAGAATCAACTCTCTGCTCGGGCTTGCCGGGCCGTTGTTTCTCGTTGCAGTCACAGTGGTGGGGATTTCGGGAATGATCGGCGAAATCAGACCCGCCAAGCTGGTACACATTTTGCTTGGTATTCTCTTAGTCATTCTCGGGACTCGCTAGTCTAAAATGACTCCGTCCCAGAAAGCCGACCATAAGCGTTATAAGCTGGGAATTATCTGGTTGACACGCCTTCCTGGCATCCGTATAATGAATACATGGTGCGCTTGGAAGAGCCTTTTGTAGCGCCCATTAAGTGACAGGAGTGGAGGACTATACATGGCTTCTACCGGCTGCCATAGGGCCAACAAATTCCTTTATGCTATCATTTTTGCTCTTATTCTGGCCTTCCCTCTAGCAGCAGTTGCTGACGAGGACGTCTCCTCAACAGCCGACCCGGATTCAATAGATTCGATAATTCAAGGCTTTGTTGACCTGGTTACCAACCTTGACGATATATCCACGACAATAATCCAAGTCCCAGCCAAAGGCAGCAACTCTCTTGCGCTATCGGGTCGAGTCATGTACAGCAGATCTCAGAATATGCTGTCTTTTTCTTTGGTAGATCATCCTCTGCTTGGGGGATTAACCCTGGTGCTCGACAACAACGATTCCGCAGTATACTTCGTTTCACCGAGCTCCGCGGAGGCGTTCAAGATGCCAGCCGAACTGGCTGCTGCACAGCTTGCGGGCCTGGGTCTTGGAACTCAATACAGCGACTCGCTGATGGTAGCCTTTGAGCAGATGTTGCCTATTAGCGTTCTCTCGAACTTCAATCTGGAACCTATGGGCCATGCACAGAATGACGGCAAGGACTACTGCCTCTTGAAGGCGACTCCCAAGGACAATGGGACTGACGGCGAAGAGAGGTCGTATGACTACGCTGTGATCTGGGTAGATCCGGACAACTTCCACCTCTGCCGTCTGGAGCAGTTCTCTGGTGAGGAGAGCAAAGGTGCTTTCTTGCTCGTTGACTCATCTTACAACTGCGGCCTTACAAAGGCGGATTTCATGGCCCCACTACAGGGCAAGGGTATAGTCGAGTTTTGACAACATGCAGGGTTTCGCCTTTTCACCCTATCCATCGACCTCCTGCCGGCGCCGTACTGGAGGGTTAGCAATGCACTCCAAATCCACTGTTTCGAGCTTCGCTGCTACGCTTTTGGCGGTCGCCGGTTTTCTCCTAGTCATCATGATCCCGGCGGTGTTTGGCGTTGCTTCCGCTTCTGCCAGCCCCGGCCCCCTTTCACCTCTGTCAGTGCCCGCTCTTTTTGGCCTGCGAGAGGTCGAATTCAGGGATGCCCACATGAGCTTTGGTGCAGTCCATTCACGCCACGACGGTCAGGATCAGCAGCCCGGCTCGTTGATCAGCGCCCTGATCGTCCCTGAGGCTTCGTTCAGGATAAACCGCACTGAAGTCACCGTAGGTGGAGGCGTCTCTTTGCAGTACAACCAGGATACGGGGCAGGTGACTGCAGGCCTTAGCAGCTGCATCTCCCTCACTACGCGGCGAATGGTACAGTTTGCCGTGTTTCGCAAAGAGTCAATCGCTCTGAGCTACCAATGGCTCCCCGGGCGAGCCGACAAGAATGACGCTGGCTTTGGCATAGCCGATCACAAAGACGCAGACAAAGCCGGTGCTCTAGGTGTAGCTGCGAGCGCCGAGATGTCTATAGGCCGTGTTGCGCTGACCACGATGTTGTCATATGCAACTTGCCGCTTTGACCCAGCTCTGGCTACTGCCGCGCATGAATTTCCCGTTGTTGAGGCCGGTGCAGTTGGACTTTCGGGCACACTCAGGTGGCACCAGTATGACAGCGTGGCAACAGCGGCTCGAGGCAGTGTCCATCTTGATACTGCTGATGGGACCATCACATACACGGTTTCCGGAGGTGTCTACGGATCGCCTTTGACAGTCTTGGACTATCAGGCAATGGCTGGTGCTGAAATCGGCGTGGACGGCATCTCCCCTGTCTTTGATCTCTCCGTAACGTACAAAGACGCTTTTGAGCCCGGTTCACAACTGGCTTTTGAGATTAGGCAGCGAGCAAACGCCTTGTCAGCTTCGATTCGGACTAAGTGGGTCCTTGATTGAAAAACGGCTCAGCCTCCCGGCTGAGCCGCGTCGTGTTTTGTCACTGCACAGACACGCTGCTACATGGTTGTAATAGACACATTGTCGAACTTGGCGCTGCCTTCCTCCACAAAGAGGCCTGCTGACCCTGACGTCAGGTCGTACCCTCTAGCAGTCAAAGCTACATGGTTGTCTACATGGATCGATACGATGCTTCCAGAGACGACTACCTCCAGCTCGACCGGAACCTGCGCTTTCAACTCGACAGGCCGTTCCTCTATGAAGGATTGATCTACGAAGTAGCGGTTGGACCTGTCAAACACAACCCGGTTTCTCCCGGGTTCTAGGCGAACCTGATACCAGTTTTCGAGCCTGTCGCCATCCATGCGAAGCATAAAGCCGAGACTGCTCGTTCCAGACTCAAACGTGGCATTAGCTCTGATTATGCACTTGTCGGGCATGTCTGCCAGCTGTATGAAACTAAACCTGCCCAAAGAATCACACGCCAGGCTCGTTCCATCAACCGCCCACTCTCCGGTGCTGCAACCGGATACACCGCCCCTTGCCGAGCTTGATACAACTGTCAGCGGCACAGGCCTGCCAAACGCTGAGCGGATCTCATCAGGCAGCTTGACTCCAAGGGTCCCATCAGGGCGCTGGACGAGCTCGTGGACAAGCAGATTGCCTCCCCACAGGTACTTCCCTTCGTCCTTCTCGCCCTCCTTTACTGCCGTCCAGCCGACGATGAGCCTGCGGGAGCCGTCGAATACAGTCTTTGCCGCATAGAACGTCCTTCCCTCAAACAGATCGTCAGGCTGAGGGACTATCCACGGCCCTGAAGGAGTTCTAGCCATTCGGTAGCGCGTCTCCCAATGCCGCGTGTAAGTAGAAAAGATCAAATACCACCAATCGCCTATCCTAAACATGTCCGGGCACTCATGAGAATCGTACAAGCGGGGTGCGTAAATCGGGCCTTTGCTCGTCCAGTTCTTGAGATCAGGAGAGGTGAACAAAGGCGTGCATCCCCAACGTTTGTGCAGGATCTCCTTAGTTGCGGAGCAGAGGATCATCCAATATTCGCCCTCTGCGTCATTCCAAAAAACGTGCGGATCACGCCAGCCGCCGGCGCTGTACAAACTCGTGTCAGGCTCGAGGCGAAAATCAGGGTCCTTCGTCCATGTGATGAGGTCTTTGCTTGTCGCGAGCATCACTACCTGGGTGAACTTCCCTTGCTTGTCGAAATCCGCGTTGTGCCCTGTGTAGAATATGTAAAACAACCCGTCCTTCTCTATTACGCACCCGGTGTAGATGTCCCTATCCTGGCTATCTGGCCCACCACTCGGAATAGCTATCCCGTGCTCGACGAAGCTGACAAAATCTCTTGTCGAGATGTGATACCACGGCGAGCCTTGGATGCAGAAAAGGTGATACTCTCCATCCCAGTAAAAAGGTATGAAGTCTCCGCATCGTCCAGTCTTTGGGCCGTAAAAGGGATTGAGCTGCCTTTGACCGCTATCTGAGGACATACAACAACCTCCTTGATTGACTCCCGCTGACCTCGGCCTCTGTTTTTCGTGCCTCTTGACCTACGCCTATCGGACTCGATCGTAGGAACTACTCAATAGCAGATGGGATCGCCTCGACAAACCGCTTGGTTATGTGCTGAGGCCTGGTTATCGCACCTCCTACCACAGCCGCATAGACGCCACACTCAAACGCCCGCTTGAGGTCTTCGGGCGTCCTGATGCGCCCCTCGGCTATAACAGGCACCTGAAGCCTTGAAGACAGCTTGCTCATCAGTTCGAAATCCGGCCCCTCGATATTGGGGCTGTACTCCGTGTATCCGGACATTGTCGTAGACACTATGTCAAATCCCAGATCTTCGGCAATGCAGCCCTCGTCTTCGGTAGACACGTCGGCCATAGCCAAGAGCCCAAGCTCTTCGTGGATGCAATCAAGAAGAGCTTTGAGGCTCTGTCGATTTGGCCGCTCTCTGCGCGTCGCATCAACCGCGATGATGTCTGCACCGGCAGCTGCTACACTCCTCGCCTCCACGGCAGTCGGAGTGATGTAGACAGGCGAATCCGGATATTCTACCTTAAACAGGCCTATGATAGGCAAATCGACGGCTTGCCGTATTGCTCTGATGTCCTCCGGGGTATTTGCCCTTATGCCTTTGGCTCCCCCGATCTGCGCAGCTTTGGCCATGGCTGCCATGATGGACGATCCATGCAGGGGTTCGTCCGGAAGAGCCTGGCACGACACTATCAGTGAACCCCGCAATCGCTCAAGCACACTCTTTGGATCCGACTGTCGATCAAATGCCTCTGAAATCACCAAGTCTTCACTTCCTCATCGTTTGCTAACGAAGTCTCCCGGCAGCCTGTTGTCCGGGTAGCCTAATCGCTTGATGCAGCGCAGCCGTTTCGCCACACCAATGCAGCCGCGCCAACAACCACCGAATACTCCCCTAGCTTGGCCGGGACTATCTGAACCGCATCCCTGAGCGGCAAGAGAGCTCTCTCTCGAAATCCCTTTCTTACAGCAGAAAACAGTATCTCTCCGGCCTGCGATATCCCACCGCCAAGTACCACCATCTGTGGAGCGAGTGCATTCGCCAAACTCGCAACACCAAATCCGAGATGCCGCCCAACCTCGTCTGCCAGTTCTATGGCTTCTTGGTCACCGTCTCTTGCAGCATCAAAGAGGCCCTTGACAGCACCGCCTGTTGCATTGTAGATAGCTTTCCAAGATCCGCCGCGCATCAGAGCCAAAGCCTTGATCCTTTTTTCAACAGCCCACGTCGAGACATAGCTTTCAAGGCAACCGCGACTGCCGCAGTTGCACTCCGGGCCGTCGAAGTTGATACTCATATGGCCCAGCTCACCTCCGCAACCGCGGATTCCGTGAACGAGGCTGCCATTTGCTATTATTCCGCCGCCGACCCCTGTCCCTAGTGTCAGGCACACGAGGTTGTTGCAGCCTTTTGCCGCCCCAACCCACGCCTCGCCGAGTGCAGCAGCGTTTGCGTCGTTGTCCACGTAGGTTTCCAGACCGGTCGCATCTGCAACTATATCTCTCAGGCGCAACCCGCTAAACCCAGGCAAATTGTCGGTAGCTGAAACAACGACGCCCGACTCGGGGTCAATCTGCCCGGCACTACCTATCCCGACGCCTCTAACTATCGCACCCAACCTGCTCGCCTCACTGGAGCGCTCTATGGCCAAGGACACCAAATCTGCGACAACAGCCTGCGCGCCTCTATGCGCCTGTGTCCGGGTCTTCTTGCAGCACACCATTCTGCCACTGGCATCAACGAGAGCAGCGGCTATATTTGTCCCGCCCAAATCCAAGGCTATGCAGAGCTCTTGGCTGCCGCATCCAGCACTGTTCTTATCGGGCATGGGCTCACCCCTCTTCACGCTTTTGAAATCGGCTGCAAAATCTCCAGATTGAAGCTGCAGCGCTGCCTTGTCCGATGCCCCGGCGGCTTGGGGTCACTCCTTGGATAGGAGTATATCTTCGAACACAGAGACATCTTTGCCGAAATACTCGCAGTATCTGCGGAACAGATTGCGAGCCGAAGGATACATCGACTGAGGGCTCAAAAAATGCGAGAATTCAAACGTAATGGACTTCGAGACGTATGGCGCCGACCCGAGCATACGGTCTCTCAAGACACGGAAATCAACGGGCGAGAACCGGGGCATCATGTCTCTAGCGAATGTCTCAATGTTTGCCCACAGCTCGACGCCGTGCTTGTCGCACACCTCGCGCATAGCTGCGAAGTAATCGCCCTGTTCGCCTAGAGGGACCGTAGCATCCTGAAAAGCGCAGATATCTATTCCGGGCGTAGAGCTGAATACGCGGTCCCACTCCTTGGCTTGGTCTTCGGGGTTGAGCCATCCTTCGGGGGCGAGGACTTTGCCCATGAAGTACGGGCTGATCAGCGTAGCCTTGTCTGGAGTGATGCTCTTGACATGTGCGGCTAGGTGTTGAAGAAGTGCAACATAGCCCTCATCGTACATGCCGACCTCGTGAGAGAGATACCACCCAACGAAACAGGAGTACGATGAATAGCGCTCAAGAACCTCGTCAATGAATGCGCGGTTGATGTCAAACTCCCGTTTCCAAGCGCCGTCACGCCAGCAATCCGCTGAAAGGGTACTTACATAAGTCCCAAAAAAGAGCTTCATCCCTCGCTCCTGTGCACCCTCAAAGAACACCCGGGCAAGGTCGTCTTCATGAGTCAGATCCAGGGCACGCGAAGGAAATGTGACACGCCTGCCTAGGCCTCCTCTGATAATGATCACAGTGTCGATGCCAAAGAGCTTCATGATATCCAGTTCTCTGCGCCAGTCATCGTGACTCCAGTTGGCAGACGGGATATCTGCGGTGATCTCATCGATGAACGTTCCGGTTATTCCAGGCATGGTTGGCTTCATGATTCATCTCTCCTGTCATGAGCAGTGATATAGCGGGCAGTCAGACAAGCTTGGTTGCGAGCCTGCCACCGATTGCAAAGCCGTGCGGTAGTATACGAACCGTTCACCTGCGGTATTCCCTGTGAATGCCGGAGTTTCCTCCACAAGTCTGAACTCTTTCCGTTACTTGCGAAAGCCTTTCAGAACCGGCAATTGTCACCACTGCGCTTTATGGGCCTGCTCGGGTCGTTTGTTCGACCTACTCCTGCTACAGTCTCTCAATGGCCGCACCCTTGTCCTCCAGGCTAGTAGCGGCCGTACTCCTTGGCAGTCTCGTAGAGACAAACCACATTCTCCACAGGCGAATTGTCCTGGAGGCAATGCGTAGGTGCTAGGCAATAGCCGCCATTAGGCTTCATTATGTCCAAGATCTCCATGACCTCTTTTTTCACGTCTTCTACTGTGCCGTAGGCCACCGCGCCTGCTGTAGAGATGCAACCGTGGAACGCCAGCTTGTCTCCATAGTGTTCTTTGAGGTATGCAGGGCTCATATCCTTTGCCTCAGGTTGTAGAGTATCGATCACCTGTATTCCCATATCTATGAAGTCATCATATGCCCAGCTGCTTGAGCCACACGAGTGTATCATGACAGGTATGTCAAACGACTTGGCGAGATCAACGAACTTCTGGTGCCTAGGCCTGATATGCTTCCTAAACAGTTCTAGGCTGATCAACGGGCCGTTCTGCATTCCCAGGTCCTCTCCGATCCAGAGTAGGTCAATGCCTCCCTTGGCTGCCTCGAGCGTGCGCCTGGTGACCTCCAGCATTATGTCAAGACGGCGGTCTATATAAAGCAAGCCGGCAGGCTCGTCAAGTATCAAATCAACCAAGACCTGCTCAGTCCCACGTATCATGCCTGTTGAGTTGATGATGTCGGCAAGGCCCGGGTTGCCCGCCACAACTGCATACTGACTATACCTCTTGCAAGCTTCCTCTACGCCACTGTAATCAAAATCGGCAGGTGAGGGCATCGGCCACTCAGCGACCTCCTCCACAGTTGCAGTGCGGAGCGGGAAGTCACAGTAGTCCCAGTAGCCTCCGCTTTGGTGTTCGACCCAGCGAGTGCGAATGCCCCAAAGCGGATCCACATTTCTTCCCGGCACTTCTGGGTGCAGCCTGGGTCCGACATACCGTGGCCCAACTGACCTGAAATCAACTCCGAGAGCGTCAAGAAATGCATCCACTTCGTCTGTGCCAAAGCCGTAGTGTTTCATTAGCCGTGCGTTGATGCCGGGGTTTGCGATGTAGTTGATGGGGACTCTGTCCGGCTCTTGATGCGAGATAGCTGCAAGTACTCTCTCTTTAGATGTCACGTGTTCTCCCCCTATCTTGAGTGTCTGTCCATTTTGGGCATCTCTGTGTCTCGGGCATTGGCCTGCATTAGTGTCTTTCGACTGTTTAGAGAGGTCTCCCTGCTATCTGAGATGCGAATCGCCGATCTCTGCTTTATCAGCTCAAGGATCTGCAACAAGGGCCGTAGGCAAAACGCGGAAAAGGGCGGGCGAGACCCTGGGGAGGCCAACTGAAGGGCGCACACATCAAAGCGTACAAAGGAAAAGCTCAGTCAAGAGACTGAGCTGGATAGGGTGGGAATCTATGTAAACACGCCTGCAGGCGTGGGAAAGCCGTCAGTCGTGTTGTACAATCCTGCTGATTCCGGTGGCGGGACGTGATGTGACCCACTGATGCAGATTCTGTCCCGACCCAATTTGATTATACCCGCGCGAATGAGGAATACAAACGCCATCCTTGGCGATTTAGAGCGAATATATGATTTTGCGAGAATTTATCGCCGTATTTCTCTTCGCTGCTCAATTGTATTCGCAAATACTTCCGTAAGTGTTACGAATGGCTTAAAGTGACTCGGCGACACGTTCATGGATGCAAGGCCGCGGATCACCGCTCGCCCATTCTCTTCATCGGCAGTCGCCTGACCGGCGATTGGCTACTGCCACCTCCCGCACCGGTCGCCCCACCGTGCCAGCACAGTTAAGTCCTGTTTGATCTCAACAACCTCACACCTGTTTGCGCATCCGGTGCATTCAAAACTGCTGGCGTTGTACTCGATGTCGCTGACCTCAAATCCCCTGAACTGAGTCTCAGCCTTTGTCTGCTCGATCTGCTCCTGTGCAAGTAATGCAGCGCCGACTGCGCCCATGACACCGAAATACGGGGGCACGACGATCTCCGTCTCGAGGGCTTCCTCAAACGCGGCTTTGATTCCCTTGTTGGCTGCAACACCGCCCTGGAACACTACTGGCGGTTGGATGTCCTTGCCTTTGCCGACGTTGTTCAGGTAGTTGCGCACCAAAGCCTGGCACAGGCCGGCTATGATGTCAGGCACAGAATGCCCCATTTGCTGCTTATGGACCATGTCTGACTCCGCAAATACTGAGCATCTGCCTGCTATACGGACTGGAGTGGTAGCTTGCGCAGCCAGATCTCCAAAATCTTCGATAGCTATGCCAAGCCTGGCTGCCTGGTGGTCCAAAAAGCTGCCGGTTCCTGCAGCACACACGGAGTTCATCGCAAAGTCGACTACGACTCCGTCGCGGATTATGATGATCTTGGAGTCCTGTCCCCCGATCTCAAGCACAGTGCGCACATCCGGCACAACCTTCATGGCTGCGACAGCATGCGCTGTAATCTCGTTCTTTATGACATCCGCTCCTACTATCACTCCGGCCAGCTTCCGTGCAGATCCAGTAGTTGCTGCACCCATGATCCTTATGTCTTTTGGAAGCCGCTCCTTGAGCTGTCCGATGCCTGATTGTATCGCCTTGATCGGCTGCCCTTGAGTCCTTATATAGAGGCTTTCAATCAGTTCTCCGTCTTCTGTCAACACGGCCAGATTTGTGCTGACCGACCCAACGTCAATCCCCAGGTATCCCCTCATGCTGGTAATTCCCCCGACTGCATTCTCCGTCTCGCCAACAGGTCAACAAACGCCTCAAGCCTCGTCAACACACCCGCAAGCCCTGTCTGTTCATCCAGAATCAGGCTCATCACCGGTATCCCTAGGTCGCGACTCACTCTTGGCAGTATACTCCTGGCTACGATCTCAGGTATGCAGGTAAAAGGCACGAGCTGAATAACTCCATCGTATCCGGATTTCGCGTAACGAACAGTCTCTCCAATGGTGTTCTCCCCGTGCCCGCCAACCGCATGGTTGAGATAGGGTTTCGCCTGGCTGCGGATCTCTTTCTCCGGCTGTATCCTAAGAGCATCAAGAAACGCGTTTTCCTTTACCCAGTCAGTGAGGAAAATCGACCTGTGTGCGTAGACGCCCATTTTGTTGAGATTTTCGATAACCTCGAAGTTAGCCGACGGTTCGAGTACAACATAGATCTCGCCGATGATACCGACCTTCAGCGGATCCCTGTCCTCTACCTCGACTTCGTTGAATTTCTTTATAAAAGCCCTACCGACGTCGCGCACGTCTCCGTAGCTCTCTGCCTTATCGATCTCAGCAACAGCCTGTTCCATCAAGCGCGTCGACGTACCTTTTTTGACCTCGAGCGGCCGTATTTTGTGACAAAGCCTCTCGATCTCATCTATGTACCAAAGCTTGAGGCATGTTGTCACAATTGCATCAAACAACTTGGTAACAGGCACGCGTACAAAGGCACGAAGCGTCTTCAAGAGCTGCATCATGTGGCCCTTGGGTGGTTCAACCGTGTACATGGTGAAATCATAGCCCAAGCTCCTAAGTATCTTTTCCTGCAGACGGGTGTAGTATCCAGCTCTGCATGGGCCTACACCACCCGATGAGACGATTGCATCAGCTCCCATTTCCAGGGTTTCTATGTATGTACCAAGTAAGATCTTGAGCGGTAGGCACGCGAACTCAGGAGCGTACTTCGTCCCAAGGTCAAGGGTCCGTTTGCTCGGTTTTGGAGGCGGCACGACATCGTGGCCGAGCTTCCTAAAGAGATTAGAAAACACAGGAGAGTAATAACCCATGTATGGAAACGTGATCCTCACGAGACCTGCCTCCCCTGCTCACGCATTGCATCTGAGCTGCTCTCGAACTCGTCGTGGCCATCCAGTGCCGTCTGACTGGCACCGGCGATCCTCCTTTGGCCCTGTCTGCTCTCAACCAAACCATCCGGTGCAAGCTCTGGCAGCTGCTGCTTGGCTCCAGCATATTTCTTTCTGATTAACATATCAAGAAAAGCCTCCAGCCGGGTCATTATACCGGCTCTGCCAGAATGCTCGTCCACAGTAACTGAAAGAAACGGCACGTCGAACTCGTACTTGCTGTCGAGCTCCAAGATCTTACCTACTATAGCATCCGGCCCACAGCTAAAGGCGCTCGCATGGACAAGCCCATCCACAAGATTGTGCCTCATAAGGTAATACGCGGCCTTTAGAGTCCTGTTTGAATAGTGCCAAAACAGCTGTTTGTCCAGAGACTTGTCCTCAGACCGAATCTGCTTGGCGGATACGTCCTCTACAGTGAGGACTCTGGCCCCGGCAGACTCGAGCAGATCAACCATGCCGCAGCTGAGGAACGGATCGTGAACTATGTACGGGTAGCCAACGACACCTATCGTGACCTGCGCAGAACTGCGTGCCTGTGGTCTTGGTTTGGAGTCTCTGCGAAGATAGCCGGTCCATCCGGCCTGCTTGAAGTGTTTGATGGCTCGAATCGCTGAAGCAAACGCCTTTGCTTGTCCAGCTCCAAGACTCCGGCCAAGCCGGACGAGGGACCTCAAGAGAGCGGCCGGCCTCTTGCGCAGATCGAATACAGTATCGATGATCGGAGGCATCTTGTCGATAGTAGCTCTGACCATGTCGGGCAAGCCTAGGAACTTAGGGCAAAATACATAGCCCCCCTCGAAGCTCACCATCCGTGGGATAAAGACGACATCGGTTCGTTGTGCGAGCCACTCTGCATGCCCCTGAAAAATCTTGATCGGAGCGCATGCGTCGGTCACTGCCGTCCGGACGCCCATATCAACTATCTCTTTTGTAGTGGCCCCGGACTCAACTACCTTCAATCCTAGTTCATAAAAAAAACGCTCCCAAAGCGGGATGAAGGTGTAGTAATGAAGGGCCTTCGGTATACCTATCACCAATGACATTGGTTGTGTCTCCTATTTCGATTATGAGAATCCCGCAATAGCAGAAGCCAGACCTAACGGCTAAATAAGCCAACACTGTTATTGTAGCCTTGCGCTCAGTAGGTGTCAAGAAAGCGGCCCGCCTCGCCGAGCCTCGCGTCGCAACTGCCTTAGGGCTTCAATCCTGCTGGTACAAGCATGCAAGAGCATGTCTTCAGAGATATCTAGGTCATAACTGCGATCCGGATCCTCGAGGCAGCGAAGCACGTTCTGGAGTTGGCTCATCTCACTGCTATGCTCGCCCATCAGCCTGTAAACATAGGCCATCCGCCAGTGTGCAATGGGATTGTGCGGCTCTAGATACGCCAGACGGCCAAAAGAGCGCAATGCCGCATCGAAGTTGGCTATCTGAACATAGACTTCACCCATTAAGAGATGGATCTCCGGATCTGTTGAAGCTTCCTGGGCTAACTCGGAGAGAAGCGGCAACGCCTTGGACCACTCGCCTCTGTCTGCGTACGCCCTTGCCCGGCGCATCGCCTCCTCTCGATCAGACGCTTCGTGCAGCTCAAGGGCCGAGGTCGCGCGAGCACAACCAAGGACATCCGAAGCTGCAGGATCTCCGTCAGTTACTTGAGTCTTGGCAGGGTGACTGGAAAAACAAGGGTCTGATATGCTAGGCAGCGTAGCGCCTGATTGGCGACGCCGGGAATCCCCGGGGGCTTTCTTGATGACTGCGCCATAGGAGCACTGACTGCTCTGAAACCTCGACTCGGGTAGACATGGGCGAGTTGCCCAAGGGTCAAGTATCAGGTACCCACCTTCATTGAGGCGGCCAGCCAACTCCTTAACGACTCGACCGGCAGTGTCTTCTGAGAAGTACATAAGGACATTCCTGCACAGTATGAGGTCAAACCCATCGAGACGTGTCGGGTAAGGGAAGGCAGTCAGGTTGTGCTCGCAAAACTGGACACACGAAGTCAGTGCTTCTGTGACCTTGTACTTGACAGCAGAGCTCCTCCCGCTCGTCTGTGCATCGCAGTCTGTGTACACGCGTGTGAAGTACTTGCTCAACAGATCGTCGTCAACACTATCCAACGCTCTCTGGTCATAGACGCCCTTCGCAGCAAGAGACAAGGCTGAAAGCGAGATGTCAGTCCCGATCACTCTGACGGACAGGGGGAATTGCTTCTCGGCTGCCTCGAGCAGGACCATCGCGAGTGAGTATGCTTCATCCCCAGTCGAGCACCCTGCACTCCATGCGCGCAGAGACCTGCCGGTGTTTCCAGACAACTTGATTCTGTCTAGTAACTCCGGCACGATATCTCGAGTCAACGCCGCAAACAGGCCTCTGCCTCGAAAAAACCGAGTCTCCCGGACAGTCACCAAGTCTGCCAAGTTTCTAAGCTCGCTATTTCGCCTAGGGCCGCTCAAGAGCATCAGGTAGGACGTCAGGTCAGAAACGCCCAAGGTCAACATCCGATCAGAAATCGCCTGAGTCACCAAGTCCGAATCTGAACCATCATATACGAGGCCATAAGTCTGCTCTATCAAGCGGCGAATCTCGAGGAGCTGCGTTGACTGAGTACCGGAATCAAACAATGCCATGCACAACCCGCCCTCGCCCCGTGAGCCCGATCAATGGGTGCCTACTGAACGTCCAAATGAGTGCATACTCGGTTTCTGCCTGTCTCTTTCGCCAAGTACAGGGCCCTATCGGCTCGGGCCAAAAACTCAGCCACAGTCTCTACGCCTCCGTCAGGATACGTAGAAAGCCCTATACTTGCAGTAATCCGCCTATCCGGATCTTCCTCCAGTCTGAGCTTGTCTGCAATGACCGTGCGGATCCTCTCCGCAATCGCCAGTGCGCCGTCAAGCCCTGTTTCAGGCAGCAAGATGATGAACTCATCGCCGCCATAGCGTCCCAGCACATCGACGCTTCTGATCACGGACTTGACCAGGTCCGCAAATCGCGCAAGCACTCTGTCGCCGGTCTGATGGCCGTATTGATCGTTGATCACCTTAAAGTGGTCGAAATCCACAATAAGGACGCTGAACTCGCCGCCATACCTGCAGGCCCTTTCGAACTCCTTTTCTAGATGCTCCTCGACGTACCGCCTGTTGTAGATCTTGAGCATCCCATCCATGATAGAGAGCCTCTTGACCTTGTCATACAGTCTGGCATTATCCAGAACCGTAAAGGAATGTTTGGCGACAATATCGAGTATCCGCTCATCCTCTTCGCTAAACGCCACGCCGATTCGAGCAAGGGCGATCATGCCTCCTGCGCGCTCTCGAGCCCGAAACGGCCGAGCGCTTATGTAGACCGGTTCTTTCACACAAACAGGTTTGAGGTGTGGCCGGTCAGTGTCTTCGAAACAGATCTCCTTCAAGTCCTCGAAAACTCGCGGGCGGTTCTTCGGCCCGGGCAGTTTCTCCCTGATCTCACTACGGATCACTTCGACTATGCTGTCTGGAGCCTCTGACTTGATGCGCAGTGCGACGAGGCCGGAGTCCTCATCGTCATCCGAATCACCGACCAGTACAACAGCACCTGCGCAGAAGTCTATGAGCGTCTCGAGGATGTGCAAGACCCGTCGCATAGTCCCCGCGAGGTCATCCAGAGTTGTAGAGAGCCGTCCTACTTCATTGATGATTGTCGATTCGAACAGCTTCTGATCGAGCATCGCATTGGCAGCAGCTATTATATCTATACTGGTGTTGGACTTCCGCTTCTCCGTCTTTTTGCGTTTGTTGCCTTGATGGACAAGCAGCAACTGCCGTATAGCAGTGACAAGCGCCTCGAGGTCGGAATCTTTTGTCACATACGCGTCAGCGCCTGCCTGCATCCCCCAATACTGCCGTGATGCCTGGTCTTGGGAGGTGAGGATTATCACAGGGATGTCGGCTGTAGACGGCTCATTCTTGAGAAGCCTGCATGACTGGTAACCGTTCATACGGGGCATCATCAGATCTAGCACTATGATGTCGGGCATTTCATCCATTGCTTTTTCTACGACCTCGACTCCGTCTTTGGCGCAGACCACATGGAAGTTGTTCTGCCTCAGGTAGTATGAGACCATCTCACGCACAGTTGCGCTGTCATCAGCAAGCAAAATCGTAGGTTGTCGACTAGCCATAGGTCTCCACCTCGAAAGCGAGTTGACCGTTGTCCACCCGCTCATGTAGTTCGGTCGTCCCTGCAGATCAACTGATGAACGGTTTCGATCAAACTTACTTGGTCAAACTCCTTTTTCACTACGTACGCGTCGGCCCCTACTTCAAGGCCTCTCCTGCGGTCCTCTGCAGAAGCGCGTGTAGTGACGATCACCACCGGAATGTCTCTATATTGCCTGTCTCCCTCCCGAATCCGCCTGCACAACGAAATCCCGTCAATGCCTGGCATTTCGACATCTGTCACAACCAAATCGAAGTCGGACGACTGCAGTTTCTGTAGAGCATCGATGCCATCGATTGCCCCCGTAGTCTCCAGGCCTTCTGACTCAAGCACAGACCTAAGCAACTCTCTGGACGTCAAGGAGTCGTCCACTACCAGAACACGACGTGCTCGCTCTCGTGAAGGCCGGTATGCACGGACCCCGTAATCTTGATGAAGGTCTTTCACCAGGCCTTCGAAAGGTAATGCGTCTACACCTCCGGCTAGAGCAGACATGCTGACAACAAGGGCAATACGTCCCTCACCCAATATCGTCGCACCTGCAAAGGCGGTGATGCGTCTGAAAAGCGCGCCAAGAGGCTTCACCAAGACCTCGCTTTCATCAATCACCCTATCCACCAGGATAACGAATGTCCTGCCCAGTGCACTTACTGTCACCAAGTCGCCGCGGCCCGAAGCGCCGCGCGCCAACCCCTTGAGCCCGGGTATGGCCAAGAGCGGATACGAGTTGCCGCCCAATCTGACCATCTGCCTGCCTTCGAGTGTAAACCACTCGGCTTGACTACTCCTGGCAACCGACCTGACACAAGAGGCAGGGATGCATATCAGACTCTCCCCTACCTCGCAGACGAGAGTCCTCTGAAGAAAGGCTGAACTCGGAATAACTATGACAAACCGCGTGCCGTCAGCTGACGTTGACTGAAGCTCGATTGTGCCGCCGACAGATTCGATCTTTTTCCTAGCGATGCCCAACCCGACTCCTCTGCCCGAAAACTCGTCCGTCGCTTCTTTTGTCGTAAACCCGTCTGCAAGGACCAGAGCCTCCAGTCTCGCCTTTGACAGAGCCTCCACTCCCTCTTTGAGAATACCTAGAGCTCTGGCCCGGCGCTCTATGGCGGCGATGTCAAAACCGCGGCCGTCGTCCTCTAGCACAAACCGGACATGTCCCCCTTCGCTTACGGCCTTGAGGGATATTGTAGCGGTCTCGGGCTTGCCTGCTGCTATACGGGTGTCTGTGTCCTCGATGCCGTGGTCGGCTGCGTTCCGCACCAAGTGCAAGAGGCTCTCGGTCAACTCGCGCAGGACCGGCCGGCTGATCTTGGTGTCAGTCGCGTAAAACCTGAAATCGATCTTTTTGCCCTGGCGTTCGGCTATATCTCTAACAGCGCGGTGCAAGTAGACTCCTATAGCTGAAACATCGACCATCTGCATAGCTACAGACTCGGTGTATATGTCTGAAGCTGCGATCATCCACCGATCGATCAGGTCTATGTACTTGTCAAAGGCTCGTTCCAAATCAAGCCTTAGACGCGAAAGCCCGACAGACATGCCGAGCACGCCTTCGATAGATGTCCCGGGCCTTCCCGCGTGCAGACGCTCCAGATACTCAACCTGCTCCTGAACTTGTTGCCACCTTTCGCATTGCTCAACTGCCAACCTCCAGCATTCGGAGAGACGATCGGTGAGCTCATTGACAAGCCCTCTTGAGTTGAGCATTTCTGAAGCTCTGCGAGCCACGTGACCTAAGCTCGAAGTGCTGACTCTCATGAACTGGCTGTCTGCTCCAAAGCCGGCTGGTTCGCGCTCAGCGCTGTCACCTGCCGACCTGCCTATATCTGTGCTGTCTTCGAGCAAACGCCTGAGCTCATCGACTTCCCGGAGCATCCGGTTGATCTGATCCGGGGTCAGAGCACCTACATCAGACCTCGCACTGGATGCGACATCCTCCAATTCGTGGGCTAGCTGCGCCATCCGAGGGAATCCCATCATTGCGGCAGCGCCCTTGATCGTGTGAAACTCGCGTACAAGCTGCGCCAGGCTGTCCGGATCTGCGTCGGCCTCCATCGCCATTAGCACACTTGACGCTCGGTCCAGCCTCTCTCGGATTTCTGCTCTATATTGGTCAAGAAAGCGTGAAGCATCGAACTCAATGGGCATCACTTGTCCACCACGATCTCAGTTTGTCGCCGTCTGCGTTGATTTCCGAAGCTCCCCAAGCTCTGCAGCCTCGCTCGGTCCATGTGCATTGAACAACCTAGTGATGACCGACAGCTTCTCCGCCAGTTCGGTCAGACTCCGGGCTGCGGCTCTGGACTGCTTGTTGGCAGCAGCGGCTTCTCGCGAAGCAGCTGTGATTTCTCTCATGCTCGATACGATCTGAAGATTTGCCTGCTTCTGCTGTTCAGTCGCATCTGAGATCTCTCGGGTCTTCTTGGCAGTATCCTCGACAAGCGTGATGACGCCGTTGATAGCCTCGCGAGCACCGTGAGCCAGACGCGCCCCTGTCTCGACCTCTTTGATGCCCTGCTCAGTAGCAAGCACAGAAGCGTTGGCAGCTGTCTGAATCTCTGTGAGGATCTTTCTGATGCCTGAAGTCTCTGCCACCGCACGCTGCGCCAGGCGCTTTACCTCATTTGCGACTACTGCAAAGCGCCTGCCGTGCTCTCCTGCACCTGCAGACTCTATTGCAGCGTTGAGTGCGAGAAGATGGGTCTCATCCGCTATCCCGCTTATAGTCTCGATAATGTCTCCGATTTGCTTGCTCTTCTCACCCAGCGACAAAATGTGTCTGCTCATCGCAGCCACGGTGTCCCTGATCCTCTCCATGCCTTCGGCAGTGTCTCCGACCAGCTTCTGCCCTTCCATAGACCTTTCGAGAGCGTGCTCGGCCGAGCGGGCCATCGACTCGCAGTGCTCTGCAATCATCTGTGCAGTGATGCTTACGTTTTCGATACTGGCCGATATTTGAGTCACTGCTACAGTCCGCTCTTCTCCTCTGTGTGTCTGCTGCTCTGCTATTTCCATGATAGAAGCGGAAACAGCTGTGACTTGCTCCATGACCTCCTCGAGCTGGAGAGTCATCCGCCTGAGGCTTTCCACCATATTGTTAAAGCTCGCACCCAGCAATTCTATCTCGTCACCGGTCACTCCCGAAAACCTAACAGTCAGATCTCCTGACCCGACCTTGGTGGTCAACCTCATGAGCTGGTTCAACGGCCTCGCTATAGATGTTCCGAGAAAATATAGGACACCTGCAGCCAATGCTTGCGTCAGCGCGAACGCGCCAGCGACCCTGGCAAGTCCTGGGCCCAGATTGACTGACGCACCCGCCCCAAAACACCCATGCAACACCGTTGCAACCAGAATGCCTGATACAGCACTTACTATGAATCCGCCTACAACTAGCCTCTGGAACAGATTGGTGCTCAACCGTGTCTTGGGCTCTCCCACGTAGAAATGCTTAGCCAACTCCTGAGCCACTGACAGCGAAAACAACCGAAGGATGTAGTAATCAAGAAGTGCGATCAAACACCAGCTGCCTGTCAATGAAACAACCATCTTGGCAGCCACCAGACCGCACTCTGCAGCTTCCCAGAGCAGGATCCCCATTATCACAGATACCCCGATAGCCAAAGCTGTGCTAGCGCCTGAGATCACCCAGGGCACCTTTGCTAGGGACTCGTGCTGTTCGGAAGCATCTAGGCCCGTCCGCTCTTCCCCGCTGCTATCTATGAGATTGAAGGCTGGATAAACCTTCGTGTAGAGATAGTAAACCGAAAAGATAGCCATCACTGTCGCTATGATCAGATTGGCGTAGTTGTAGAAACCCAGATATGCCAGAGGCTGTGGGTCGGGAAAGGCCAAGACTCCCAACACCCCTGCAAATACCGCTCCCCCAAATGCCACCAACACCTGCACTGTTGTGAACTGCGTCATGCCTGAACGAGTCATCATCTGCTACACCATCCCCGGGCGAGTTACGCTAATGGATTCCCTGGTATAGACATCCTTATTCTCAATAAATCTACCAAGAAACCAATACAGTCGTCCAAAAGAAAGACAGCTCTAAGGGCCTCGTTCGAGTAGCATCTAGATATGACAGTGGGAATCGGCCGGAAGTCCTCCAGTGCAATCGTTCGGAGTTCTATGGGTCCAAGAACCCAAAAGCCAAAGCCATCACGATCAAGAATCAGGTATTCAACTCCATCCTGCAGAGGTGCGCATTGACCGAACAGGCGCTCGCCTATAGCCGCACAGTCTTCGACTGACCGCCTTTCTACTGCTTGCACGAGGCTCACTGCCTCTGTATCGAGGCTGTGGACGCGTCGGCTGAGTCCGGCAACCTGGCTTGCCATGACGCCATACACAGCCCGCCTGGAGCGAAATACCAATACCTCGACACTCACACAGGCATCTCCTCATCTAGGTCCAAGAGGCTAGACAACGCTCTCTGAAGGTCAATATATGGGATCTTGTTATCGAAATACTGGATCTCAGATACGGCATACGCAAAGTGCTGGTCGAAGTCCTGTTCACAGATATCGTCGACAGGTACCTCGACCACTTCTTCGATTGCAGACACCAGCAGGCCAATCCGTTCACTACCAAACTCGTAGATCATCGCATATCCTTTGCGGCAGTCGGAAGCGCCCTCGACACTCAGAAGCTTCGCCAAATCCACAGCTCCTAAGATCTCCCCACCCACTTGAATAAGGCCTGCGATTACGCTCGGACATCCGGGGACATATGCTACCGACTCCACTTTGCACACTTGCTTCAGGCCATCCGCAGGCATGGCATAGAGCTGTTCGCCGATCCGACACACAGCCAAACGAACCAACGAAGGCTCGGCATACTCGGCCTCGTCTGAAGCCTCGCGTTGTCTGAGATAGGCCTCCAGTTGATCGGGGTCGTGGATCGAGCGACTGTCTTGCACGACACTCAGCCACCTTTGCCAAATCAAGAGCCGTGACCGCGTTTTTGCTTGTCTGTCTATAAT